>PDWJ01000612.1_pt1 | contig 50738 bp, 41 predicted proteins | sample 1430881 | NCBI WGS metagenome assembly PDWJ01 (sample SAMN01162460, study PRJNA174530) | Oral metagenome, whole genome shotgun sequencing project. | biome: Marine environment; feature: Marine mammal; material: Swab sample of the gingival sulcus; isolation source: swab sample of gingival sulcus...
ATTATTTCTCAGCTAGAGTCACTGTATCTCGACCAACATACTGCGCAGTTTTTAAAGACCGGGAAGGCTACAGTCGTTTCCAGTCCGGAACACTTAGCGATTCATGAAAAAATTTTATGGAAACAACTTCGGGGAGCTGTGCGCGTCTTGTGTGATTCTTGTTTTGCGGCATACCTGGATTGATGGGAGCAGAGTCCCTGCCAATGGAGCAACAACAAAATGCACCCGTTGTGGAAAACCGATATTTGTAGAACCGCTTCCATTCACCTAAAAAACCTGAGCGGTCTCTGCAACCTTTCAAGGGGGGGAACCGTTCTCCTGGCTGTTCGCAACAACTCTGCTGTTAAGCAGCTACAAGCGCTTCTTCTTCCGAACCTAGCACTTTGACATATTGTGTCAGGCCGATCATGCGAAAAATTTTTTTAAAATGGGGGGTGAGTCCATAAACGCGAAATGTCAGCTCTTTATTGGCGGGGCTGGTGACGATACCGATCAGGATGGCAATACCGCTGCTGTTGATGTAGGAGACATCGGTGAAATTAAAGACGATTTTCTGAACGTTTTTTTGAACGGCCTCATCCACCAAAGAGTTGATGGCTTCATCCGAAAAGGATGTGACTTCGCCTTTTAAATCGATAATAGCCAGACCTTCTTCCTGTGTGCGAATATTGGCTTTCAGCTCTTTACCCATAATCGTTTCTTCCTTAGTTAAAGACATCGCAAGCTGTTAATAGTCTCCTCAAGCAACTCGTTCATCTACCATAAGGAAAAACGGTGAGATGTCAAGAAAAAAAGTTTCGATTGTCGTATAGTGAGGATGAGAAACATCCAAACACAGGCGTTATTCTGATGTCGTCATCGGTTTTTCTCTCCTGTGACATTCATAATTACCACTTGTCAATGACAAAGTTATTTCATTATCCATAGAGATATGATTTCAGGTAAGTTCCGGTATGCGACATTTTCTGTAGACAGATCTCCTCCGGCGTGCCGTAAGCTACGATTTCGCCCCCTTTGTCGCCGCCTTCCGGTCCAAGATCAATCAGATAATCCGCGCACTTGATCACATCCAGATTGTGTTCGATGACAACCAGGGAATGTCCGCGGTCGACCAGTTGGTAAAAGCAGTTGAGAAGAGTAGAAATATCATCAAAATGCAGGCCGGTTGTGGGTTCATCGAATAGATAGAGAATGCGCTTTTTGCGTGTATCCGCCAGATGGGCTGCAAGCTTCAAACGCTGGGCTTCACCGCCGGAGAGTGTCGTGGCCGGCTGCCCTAACCGCAGATAGCCCAATCCGACATTCTGGAGCATGCGCAGCTTATTGACAATGCGCCGCTGATCGATAAAAAATCGAATAGCTTCGTCAACAGTCATCTGTAACACATCATGAATCGTCTTGTTCTGGTATGTGACATCTAACAACTCCCGTTTGTAGCGGGTCCCATGACAGGTTTCACAGGTGAGATAGAGGTCTGCCAGGAACTGCATCTCAATCTGAATCTGACCGCTGCCTTCACACGTCTCACAGCGTCCGCCGGCAATATTGAAGGAGAACGCCCCGGGCTTATAGCCCCGTTCGCGAGCCAATCGTGTTTCGGAGAAGAGTTTGCGAACGCCATCGAACACCTTCATATAGGTAACCGGATTCGAGCGCGGCGTACGGCCGATCGGCGATTGATCGACCATGACCACTCCGTTCAGATGTTCCTGGCCAGAGAGTCGCAAGTAGCTGCTCCCGGGACGGCGTTCATCCTGCAGCGCCTTATACAGCACATCGTAAACCAGCGTACTTTTGCCGGAGCCGGACACACCAGTCACGCAGACAAAACGTTCGAGAGGAATTTGCACGTTGATATGCTTTAAGTTGTGCTCTGATGCGCCTTCCAGCGTGAGAAATGTATTGGCGTTTGGCCGTTTCGTTTTCGGCAGAGGCACTGATTTATGGCCTCGCAGATATTGCCCAGTCAGCGACGCCGCAAGAGGATCGCCGCCATCCCTGGCGGCAATGGGAGCAAGTAATTGCCCGATCGTCCCGTCAAAAATGATTTCCCCGCCGTGTTCCCCGGCTTTAGGGCCCATATCGATCACATAATCACTCTGACGAATCATATCGGCATCATGCTCGACCACCAGCACGGTATTGCCCTTATCGCGTAAGGCTTTTAAAATGTCGATAAGTCTGGCATTATCACGGGGGTGAAGTCCGATACTCGGCTCATCTAAGACATATAAGGAATTGACCAACGATGTGCCGAGAGATGTCGCCAGATGGATGCGCTGCATCTCGCCGCCGCTCAGAGTTCGTGACAGCCGGTTCAGCGTCAGGTAGCCGAGGCCGACATTGCAGAGATATTGTAAACGGTGGCGAATTTCTTCAAGCACCTTTTTGACGATGGCGTGCTCGAATTTGGTCAATTCCAATGTCTCGAAGAATTGTCTGGCATCGGCAATTGTCATGCGGGAGATATCGTGAATCGTTTTTCCTTTGATGCGCACGAGGTTGGCGGTTGAGTTGAGACGCGAGCCTTTACAGAGCGGACAGGGCGTATAGCCTCGAAATTTGCTCATAAAGACCCGTACGTGCATTTTGTACTTTTTTTCTTCCAGATAGTCGAAGAACGGATAAATGCCGATAAATTCGTTGCTGCCCTCAACAAGTAGTGTGAGTTGTTGTGGGCTCAACTCTTCCAGCGGCGTGTCGAGGGTGAAACCATAGTCCGGGGCAATCCGTTCAAGCTGACGAATGATGCCGCGGCTTTTTGGAGTTGTCCAGGGTAAAATCCCTCCGTCGCGAATACTTTTTTTCCAATTCGGAATAATGCGATCCAGATCCCAGGTCATTTTGTCGCCGAAACCGTGACATTCTGGACATGCACCATAAGGATTGTTAAAGGAAAACAATTTCGGTTCAGGTTCGACATACGTGATGCCGCATTGGGAACATTCAAATATCCGGCTGAATCGTTGTATCTCCAATTCTCCAGCCTCCCGAAAGAACACGACAGCCAGACGGTTATTGCCTTCCTGATACGCCGTCTCAAGGGCATCGACTATTCGCTGGCGATTTTGTTCTTTGAACACGAGGCGATCGACGATCACAAACACATCCTGTTCGTCGTGAAAATGGAACTGCTCGTCTTCAAGATAAATGACGTCATTCCCGATCAGTACGCGCAGAAATCCCTTGCCAATCAATAATTCTTTTAAGCGTTCCAGTTCCTCATTACGATCCGTAAGCTGCCATTCTTGATGTTCGACCGCATATTTCTCAGCCAGAGGAAAGACCACCATGCATTTTGATCCCTCTTTGTGTGCGAAGAGGTGCTCGAGGATTGTATCGATCGAATCTTTCCGGACCGGTTTGCTGCATTGTTCACAATACATCGTACCGATCCTGGCAAATAAAAGACGCAGATGATCGTGAATCTCGGTTGTGGTGCCGATGGTCGAACGGGCGTTACGGACACGATTCTTCTGTTCGATGGCGATGGCCGGACAGATGCCCTGAATGCTGTCAACATCCGGTTTGTCCATACGTTCGAGAAATTGACGGGCGTAAGCGGACAGCGATTCAACATAGCGCCGCTGGCCTTCGGCATAGAGCGTATCAAAAGCCAGGCTCGATTTGCCGGACCCACTGACACCTGTGATCACCACAAGCTGGTTACGGGGAATATCGACAGTGATGTTTTTAAGATTATGAAGCTTTGCTCCTGTGACAGTAATCGTCTCCATACTCCTGACTTACAGAAAAAAAGGGCATCCTCAGTTCCTAACGTTTTTTGAATACGGAACATTTTTCCACAGCAGAGGACGCAGAGAGACGCAGAGATTGTCCTGCTCTCAAACGTTTCTCTGTGCTTTTCTGCGCACTCTGTGGTGAAAAGGCGAGGTTCTAAAATGTGGCTTTATTGTGTGAGTTTGGGACCATCTTCGCCTTCCGGGCCTTTACGTTCATACAGCAACACATCGTCCTTCGTTAGAGAATACAATTCGTTTGCCGACCGATTGTGACACATCCACTGTATACCTCATGCCGGCTGCTGAATCGTCATTGTAATAACGGGCAGTAGTTTCATAAGCTTCTGAACGCTCCGACCATTTCAGCTTACCATTTCATTGCGTTTGAACAGAATGAGATGACTGTGTTCGTCGCTCATCTGATCGAACCAGATGCCATATGAATATTCGAGAAGATCCTTGATCTCCTGCCCGCTGAGTTTCATGGTGTAGAGCAGGTTTTCATATCTTTTTTGATGTAAAAACAGATTGTGATGTAAAACAGAGTAGAACGTTGTGAAATGTGACAAAGCTCAACGAGCATGTGAAAGAAAGGAATCGTACCGAAAATTTGTCAAGGAAAAAGCATTCGAGGGTTGGTATACTATCCTCTCTAAGGCTTGGTCTCCTCGGCCATGTCAGATTTATTCGATGTCTCCGAACAAAGAAATTCCCCCCCTGGCGTCCTGTTTTGCTTGTAATTTTCTGTGCTCCTGACTTTTTTCTTGACGATTTTATAGGGCTTTTCTTTGTTGCATTACATGAAAGTACCTTCTCGGTCAACATGCATTCGCATCCTTCTTATTGTTATTATCGGGACGCTTTTGGGGATCGGCCTGACGCAAACTGTTGAGTATTTTGACGTTGGACCGGAGGTCTCACTGGCATCTCTCGAACAAGCACAGGCTCCGATGATTGATTATTCACAAGCCATTGAGAAGCTCCGCACGCAGTTCAGCTTACAAGATGGTGCCTTCGCGATCGTTGTCAGCCTCACAGAACAGCGCTTGCTTCTTGTCAAAAATAATGAAGTCATCAAATCCTATCCGATTTCAGGATCGGTGTATGGGCCTGGAAACCGTGCCGGGAGCAATAAGACACCGTTGGGAGCGCATAGAATTTCGGAAAAATTCGGTGATGGCGCAGAAATCGGAACAGTCTTCCGTGCCCGGAAGAAAATCGATGAGGTGGTCAAGATTTATACCGATGATACAGATCTGGAAGAGGATTTGGTGACGACCCGCATTATGTGGCTGGATGGTCTGGAACCAGGAATTAACAAGGGCAAAGGCATCGACTCGCACTCTCGGTATATTTATATTCACGGTACCCAGGAAGAAGGCTTGATCGGTCGTCCGGCGTCGCACGGCTGCATCCGTATGACCAACCACGAGGTCATTGAACTCTTTGATCAAGTCCCATTAGGAACCCTGGTGGAAATTCTAGAATAGCTCTGTTCCGCTCAGACCTGACGGGTTTTCAAAACCTGTCAGGTCTTCGTATCCCTGGCCGACATCAGTTGGTTCTGCAAATCATCGACTTCCTGTTTTGAGACGAACCCATGATGAAACATGTTGATGAGCCCGCCACCTGTTCAACAGATTTATGACATCACTAAAGGGAGATCGGTTTGAACGTTTTTAGAAAGGATCAACCTTTGCTTTAGTTGAATAGACGGTGTATCAAAGCAAGCGTTGATCCTCCTGATCTTAGGATATCTATAATTTTAACAGCGTATTCAGTTTTTTCCTGATGACGAATTGCTTCAAAAGCCAGCGGAAGATGCAGGGAATTCCGAAGTCTCTCATGACACTGTTCGATCGATCGAGAATGCGATGTCGCAGGGCTTTCATGAGTCTGCGATCGACATCTTTAAGTGTGACCGTTGGAAAGCGTTCTCGCCAGTCTTGCCGAATGTGATAATCTTTGTGCGATTGTCCTGTGGCGTCGGTTTCTTTGGGATAGGCTCGTTGCAGCCCCAAAATTTTCGGAAGCAGCGCATGGGCGGTTTCGCGTCCGATGCGATAATCATATATCCGCCATTGCTCATTAAAAAATCCGCCGAAAGAGTTCAGTTGCTCCCCGGCTAATTTGTTCTTATCAGCTCCGATCAGGGCCAAATTGATCGAAGCTTTTTTTTGCAGCCCAGCAACATTATTGAGCACAAAGGCCAGATAGCGGAACAATTCTCGCTTGATGTCTGCCTGCTCCGCTGTCGCCAATCGTCGATCGATCTCCTTGAATGGAGCTTGTTGAAATGTCCGGTCAAGACTTTCGACCAGGTAATCTTCTGGGTAGACCTGCTCCCCTTTCAAGCTTCGTTTTTGGGCGACAATTGTCTCGGCCAGGTTTTTTAATTCATGAAAATGTCTGGAGTTACTCTCAAAGGATTCATGTTCGATGAAATGCCCAAGCATCCGGGCAAACTGGTCGCGCCATTCGATTTCTGTATTTTTGCGATGGGCCTTCAGCCAATCGTGTGCATGACTTTCCCCCATAACCATTGTCAATATGCGTTTGACATGTCCCAGCAATGAACCTTCGGGAGAAATATTGGTTTGATGCAGCGAGCTGTTGATGCTCGGATCGATTAAGATAAAGAGCCGATCCGACTCCACATTCCCGCCATCTGCTTCTCTGGCTAAACGAACAGCCTCTCCCAGTGGCTCGTTGTTGAATAATCCTCCGTCGATAAAACAGAGCCCGGCGCTCAGAAGTTTCACATCGTATTCTTGTTCGGAATCGGCATAATCCGTTCCCTTGCGAAAGAGCAATTGTGGTTTAAAGGCGATCGGGAAATTTCCGGTGGCAACCGCTGTTTCTCCGATCGTCACCCATTCCTCTTGTGAGGGAAGCTGGTTTTTCTTAATCGGGAAATAGGCCATTTCCGAAAAGGTAGTCGTCATGAAGGATTGTTCTTCCCGGCTGTTTGACACAAAATATGGAATTTGATAGTCAATACCGTGCATATTGCTCAATGAAAGGCTGATATGCAGGGTTTCCGGCGAAAAAGAGGCGGGTTTGATAGGCGACTGATCGGTCTCACCGACAACATACTGTTGAACGATTTGCCTGACAACGTTTTTTGAAAAGAGGGCATTTTCCGAGCTGTCATTGTCCCCGAGGAGTTTTACAATATCGATATCTTCGACCCAGGCTTTATACAAATGACCTCTGCGACCGGCCAGATCGTACATCATAATGCGGGCAGTGAGCGCAGCAGTCATGCCTCCGGCAGAGCCTCCAGTCATAATATCCAGTTCATATCTGGGGCGTCCTTCTGCCTCTGCCGTCTGATTCAGCGTTTCGAGCGCATAGAGCAATTCCGTCAGAACTCCTGCTTCATAACTGCCTAAGGATACACCGCCAGCCATGATCAGAGCAATCTTTTGTGTTTTCATGAGCATCTCCATTCATTTCTGATGATAAATGAGGGCGTCGGGTCGGCTTGTGTCGAAGGGACACACTGGCACGACGGAATAATTCTCAGGACTCTCTATCACATACTAAGCTGCCTCTGTCAATAAAATTCATAGTGAACAACCCCTGACAAATTCCACTGGGTCGGGGGAGCAACTGAAAGGAGGATCGTGTATGGGTTTTTAAGGCCCTCACTATAAATGTGTTGACAAAAAGGCGGGCGTCCGGATCCGTATCAAACGAACAGTGATGTTTATCGCAAGCAGTATTTCTATTCATTATGATCAAGGAGGCATTTTCATAAAGGCGCTCATCACGCCGTCGTGGATTTCTGGACTGCTCATGATATATGATTTTGATACAATTATAGAACGTCGAAATACAAATAGTTATAAATGGGATACGGCCGAACAACGAGTCGGAGACAAGGATGTCCTGCCTTTGTGGGTGGCCGATATGGATTTTCAGGCCCCGCCAGCGGTGCTCGATACGTTGCGCGAACGGGTCGAGCATGGGATTTTGGGCTATACGATGACTCCAGATTCATGCTACGAAGCGATTATCGAATGGATGCGCAAACGGCACGGCTGGAACATTCAACAGGAGTGGATCGTCTTCACTTCAGGGGTTGTACCTGCTTTTTTCTGGGCAGTCAGAGCTTACACCGAGCCGGGCGATAGCGTCATCGTACAGCCGCCGGTTTATTATCCGTTCTTTAAGGCCGTAACCAATAATGGTCGCCAACTGATCGAAAATCCATTGCGTTATGTCGGTGGGCGCTATGAGATCGATTTCGACAAACTCGAACGTCAGTTTACTCCACGCACGAAGCTGTTTCTCCTGTGCAGCCCCCACAATCCGGTCGGAAGGGTTTGGACGAAGGAAGAATTGACTCGCGTGGCAGAATTGTGCCTGAAACACAATGTGCTGTGCTGCTCTGATGAGATTCATGCCGATCTGATCTTGTCCGACAAGCGCCATATCCCGACCGCCATGCTATCGGACGAAATCGCCCGCAATACTGTCACCTGCTCTGCGGCAAATAAAACCTTTAATATCGCGGGATTATCGACTGGGTTCATGATTATTTCCGACCCTGAACGGAGAGCTGCATTTCATCGAATCAAAGAAGAGATCGGGATTGGGATGTCCAATCTGTTTGGTGTGATTGCCACCGAAGCCGCATATCGGCACGGAGAAGAATGGCTCGAACAGTTATTGAAGTATCTGAGGGGCAATCTGGAATTTTTGATACGCTTTTTTGAAGAGCGTATCCCGCAGATAAAGGTTGTGAGACCGGAAGGCTGCTATCTGGCCTGGCTGGATTGCCGGGAACTCAGATTCAATGATGACGAACTTAAAGATTTCATGCTGAAAGAGGCCAAAGTTTGGCTGAATAATGGACCGATGTTCGGTGAAGGCGGTTCAGGTTTCCACCGCCTGAATTTTGCCTGTCCTCGTTCGACCATGCAGGAAGGCTTAGAGCGCATCGAAAAGGCTGTCAAGGCTCGTAGTTAAACGCCGCCGGGGGGCAAACTCGCGTTTGCACCCCGACCATGTTTCATTTGGGCTCAAGGATGAGGGAGAGCCTGTTGATCGTTTCTCCCTTATAATCTTCGTATGTGATAGTGACATCGACCTCAACAATGCCTGGGCATGAATCTAAGCTACAGACCGTTGCCTTTCGTATCGCTGAAATCCTGCCAATTGCACTAGTGGGAAAGTCTTCCAGTCGTGTTTTCCATACAAGAATATCGTCACGGACCGGATTATCTTCCGGCGGATTGGTGACCGTTGTTAAGCTGTGATACGCGGTCGCATCATAGGGACTTGATGCGATCATTTCCATCATGGCTTGAGCCATGTTGGTTGCCAGAGTTCTGTTGCGGGCCTGGCGGATTTCGATAACAATATGGGAATAGACTGCACACATGCTGATAACGGCTGTGCCGAGAATAGCGGTTGAAATAAGGAGTTCGATCAGGGTAAACCCTCTTGATGCGCTTGCGTTTTGTGTCATATTTTTTGTCCGCCCTGCAATTATTCAAGAATAAAACGTTCCACTGTCGTCTGCATTTCCTCTGCCAGGCGCTCGAGTTCTTCCACAGATGCGCTGGTATTCATGCTGCTGTTTTTGGCTGATTGAGCGATATGAAAAAATGTCTGCATTTTCTCGAACAGCTCGATCGTTGAGGCCCTCTGTTCTTCAGCGACACGGGAGATGTCTCGCGCATAATCCACCGTATCGTCTAACATTTTCAGCACGGTATCAAGATGGCCTTTCGTTCGCCTGACGCTCTGAAGTCCTCGCTCGACCTTTTCTTTTTCATGAGCTTCTATTTCAGCGGAGAGACTTGTGGCTTCTTGCATATCCCGAATAATTGACCGAATATTGTCAGTAGCCATCCCCACACTATCTACCAGGTTGCGAATTTCGTTCGCAACAACAGAAAAGCCTTTTCCCGATTCTCCGGCCCGTGCGGCTTCAATGGTTGCATTAAATGCGATGAGTTTGGTGTTTGCCGTAATTTCTTCGATCATTGTGATAATCTCTGTAATTTGCTGCGCTTTTTCGATGAGAAGGTGGATTTGACGAACGCTTTCACGGCTAATCTCATCAACTTCATTCATGTCGATGACCAATTCTTCGACAACTTCAACCCCTTTAACAGTATTTTTTAAGGTATACTCGGCATTTGTTAAGACTATTCCGGTCTCTTCCGAAATATGATCGGACAATTGTTTGAATTCGCCAACGCCCTCTCGTGCCTCTTCGACGGAAAGCATAAGTTCCTCGGCTGTCTCGAGCTGTAATTTTGCGACATTGACGATCTGTTCAGTTGAAGCCGTGACTCGTGAACCTGCCCCCTGAATCTCTCTGGTGAGTTGCAAAAGGTGCTCCACCATTTGATTGAACACATCTCCGAGTTCGCCAATCTCATCGGAGCTGCAAACGAGGACACGCTGCGTCAAATCTTGCCCTTTGATAATCGTTTTCATCTTCGTAATAACCGCTCGGATGCGACTGAATAAACTTGACAGGAGGTAGTAGACTAAAATAACAAGAACGCATAAGCCGATAGCACAAGCTAGTAATGAGGCGCTGAGCGATTCTTTCCGATATTGCTGAATACTTTCAAGGGTGAAGGTGAGTTGTAACACGCCGACAATCGCCTTTTTATCAAGCCGGACTGGATACAGTAAGGTTAAAACGGGTTGATTATCGATCCGTTCTTGCTGGAAAAGTGGTTGGTGATCGTGGTACAGTGTTTGGGAGTGTTCAGACGATAATTCTGGAACGAGAACCTTTTTGAATTCCGATGAAAAATGCAAACGCCCAACATGGTCATACACGGCGATCCCATACACATCTTCCTGACGCAGCAGGCGCCGGGATATTTTGGTAAACCGAACGCTATCGTCTGTTTGAAGCTCGGTCCCTATTTCATACGAAATTCCGCTGGCAATTTTTAGCATTGTGGAACGCATAAATGTTTGCAATCTGAGCGGTTGAATGATCCAGAAGACGACAATGGCGATGGTAAACACCAGAATAACCAGCACTGACGATACATATGTAATAATTTTAGTTTTTAATTTCATATATTACGCCTGAAAAGCATTTTTGTCAGAAGGTCTTTTTTAACCACGAAGCCTACGAAACATACAAAGATGGCCAAAAGGGTAAATGGGTGACATGACGGCTTCTGTTTGGAACGACTTCACGCAACGGTATCATACCTTATCGAAACGAAATATTCATATAATGTGTGACCAGGCCATGTGCAATTATCATCCGTTCGTCCTGAGCGTGTCGAAGGACAGTCGGATGATACTTTGACACGCTCATCGAATGAGTTGAAGATGCTCGTATAGCTGGAATTGAGCATTGTCAAAATAAATTTTTCATTAGAAACATTATAATTTTGACATAATTCCCTGTAAAATGGTATAAGAAGCAAATATATATTTGTCAAAAAGAGATGCAAGTTTATTTTACCCCCTTGTGAAAAATGTTATGCTATGGTTCATCTGTTTTCTTACAACGCTGAAAAGCGGTGAGGAAGCAGCGATACTCGACGTCTTTTCGTTCTTATAACATCACCACTCAGCCAATAGCAGAGAACTTCATATTGTAATATAATTATTATGGGAGCACACCAGTCATTACGCTCGAACCTTCCATTTGATATTGTGATTACCGGCGGAGGAACCGGGGGGCACGTCTATCCCGGCATTGCTGTTGCAAAAGAAGTCAAACGACAATTTCCCTCAGCCTCGGTTTTGTTCATTGGAACTCAGAAAGGCTTAGAGTCGAAAATTATTCCTTATGAAGGCTTTGCGCTCAAGACTGTCGATATCCGTGGCTTTGCCGGTAAAGGGGTGACTCAGAGACTCAGGGCGTTCTGGAAGCTTCCCTTTGCCGTCTTGCGAGCCAGACATTATCTTAAAGAATTCCGACCGCATGTGGTATTTGGAACTGGTGGGTACGTGTCGGTTCCTGTTTTGTACGCTGCCTACCTTTTACATATTCCAACCCTTACGCTCGAACCGAATCGGCGACCGGGACTGGCTAATAAGCTGCTGAGTAAATCGGTTGACCAGATTGCGATCTGTTTTGAAGAAAGCGCTGCCGAGTTTCCCGAAAAGAAAGTCATCTTTACCGGAAATCCGATTCGTAAGGAGTTCTCGATTATTGGGAAAACCTCACCCCCAAACAAAGGAGAAAAGTGTAATATTCTTGTCGTTGGCGGGAGTCTCGGCGCAAGCAGCTTGAATCATGCTATGATCGAAGCCCTCGACTATCTTGTTGATTATCGCGATCACTTTGTGTTTACCCATCAAACCGGGGCGTCATCCTATAATGATGTCAAAGCCGGATACGAGCAGAAAGGGTTTCGAACAGAAGTGCTGGAATACATCGATGATATCCCAAAAATGTATGCTCGATCACACCTTATTATCTGCCGGGCCGGGGCTTCTACCGTTGCTGAATTGCAAGCGAGCCGGCGACCGGCAATCCTTATCCCCTACGCACACGGAGATCGACATCAGGAATTTAACGCGCAGGCATTGGTAGATAAAGGGATTGCTAAGATGATTTTGCAAAAAAATCTGTCAGGGGAGACCCTCTCCAAGGTCATTCTTGAATGTTTGTACAACCCCGATACCGTTGCACAGGTTTGGGTGAATGTTCATAGTACAAACGAGAAATCTGCTGCTGAACGAATTGTTGACGTGTGCCTGGAGCTTGCTCGGATTTGGAATTCGCCGCATCGAACGATGGCAGGATAAAACAACCGTGCTGTTATGACAGACCTCGATTATAATTTTGGACCTCGGCAAGACTCGTCGCACAGCTTCTTGACCTCCCGCACAGAGCAGGAGACTCTCGCACAACTGGTTCGGAAATATCACTTCCTGCGTGCTCGTTGCGAAACACTCACACAAGAAAATAGGCTGTTACGAGACGACGTCGAAAATTTCAACAGGAAACTTCTCGAATGTGAAGGTGAATTGGAACGGTATCAGCAGCAAGATGCCGATATGGTGGCGCTTTTACGACAAATGCATGCTGAAGAGGTTCGTCTTCCTCTGAGGCAAGCACGCCCCTTTTTTCGAGAACTACGAGCGCAAGAGTGTGAGGTTCTGGCAGATGAGCAAGAATGTGAACTGGCGAGAGGTGTTCTTTGTCAGGAACTCTTGCCCCTCAATATCTGGTTAGCCACGACGAACCGGTTTGTTGGTAAAGTGGTCGGTCATTACATCCGCCGGCAGGATCGTGTGTTGGTGATTCGCGATTACAGGATAGTGAAGAAGTGCCTGTCCATCGGTATTCTGCCGGATATGATTGTCACTGGCACGTATGACTTTGGCTTGGATGATCCCGGGCATACGAATTTTCTAGCGTTTCTCGACCGGACGTTTGCCGATTTCCAGGAACATGGTTCCCATCATGAATTGTATATTATCACTCTCTCCTCAAATATTGAGGAGCAAACGAATTTTATCACCCGGCATGCTCGCTACAATGTCCGTCATGAATTTATCTCAAAGTTTCAAGGATTAAAAACGACACTTTCGGAAATGCGATTTTTCCTTGAAATGCGACGATGTCAGGCAGACATTATGCAAGCGGAGCGCTCAACTGTTCTCGACTCCTTCGATGATGCCGCGCAGATGGTTTTCGATATCCAGCAGTATCAAAAAACCGGCATCATGACCATCTTGAGTGATGAGCTCCCATTAAAAACACGTTGGGTGCTCCTGATGTTTTTTTTGAAAGGGAAAATGGTGAAAACAGAACATACTCTGGAAACGCCAATGATTTTCCCCCCTGGCGTCGATGGAGATCCGGTCGAGAAGGTCGCGGCCCTATTCTCATCCGAAGCTGAGCATGAACGCAATGTCCCGAAATCTCTCCACTTTTTCCCTTTATATCAACGGGCTCTTCTGCATGAGTTTCGGAAGCAACCTTCTGCATAATTTTTTGTCATGATTCGGTAAATCCAATGGTGGTGATGTAAGTCTGTTTGAGATAACCAGCCCGACAGTTCAAGAGCGCTTAATCGCTTGAGAAAAGATGGTGAACGGGCTTCAGTCCGCGTGCTCTTTCAGACAGGGCACCTGATGCCCCAAAGCCTAGGATTCATCTTGTGACGCGGTTGCCTCTTGACCTTCGAATTCCTCACGGGTGATGAATCGGCCATGTTGGATATTTTTAGAACGGAGGTGTTTTTGTTGATCGAATTCTAAGTCGACAATCAGTTTGTTGTGACACTTTCCGCCAATCAGCTCTTTATGTGAGCGATAAGCCGGCCCTTCATCAGCATAGGTTGCCATCAAATCATACTGCTTATCAATGCGGTTGCGAAATTTTTCCTGGCATTTGTCACATTGGGAATAAATAAAAATCGCTTCATTTGTTTCGTCCTTCCTGGCTGTTTGCCCTCCTGAAAAGAGTTTTTTCCAGAATCCCATAATATCCTCCGATGTACCCCTCTTGCAATTGTTATTACGACTGCGATCTCTTTACCTTATCGTACTCTGAAAGCAGATTTGTCAAACAAAAAGCCTTTTATATTGTGTTTTGGGCATGAGCATACCTCAGGAATATACAGCAGTATTCATCACCCTTGACACACCCCTGACAGGGGTTGAACCCTTGTCAGGGTTCATGCTGGGACTCCATGCAAGTGAATAGTGCTGTAACATCTGGCTTTAGCGTTATGTGAACCACGAAGGCACAAAGAGCGCCAGGAAACATCATCGAGAGAGGTCGTTGTGTCCTGTGTGCCTTTGTGGCGAACGATATGTCGGTGAGATTGTTCGAGGGCTTGCCGTTAAATAAATTGGATAGAAGTCTCTTTGAGGTAAATCGTTTCCAGGTGATGTACGATTTCGCGGACAATCGAACGCCGCAGCGCAATTTCTTCAGGCAGATGGGGGTCTTGATAGGCTTCGTTGATCCTGGTTCCGACAACAAAGTGGATCACGTCGCTGTCAAACATCATATCAACGATTTTACGGGCCGGAGAGAGCTGCGCTTCATCACTGTTATCAGCATCCTTTAAAAGATCTGCCACATGTTGAAGCGTGATGATCCCCTCTGTGACCAAATCAGCGCCTTCCATCGTGGATTCCGGAGGAACGTCTGGAAGCAGATGATCCAGGGCGAGGGTCGTTTCTGTGCCGAGTTCCCGGTCGAGCAACTTGCTGGTTGTCCCGCCGCAGACGATTTTCCGTCCGCGATGCTGCTTGAAAAGCTGGGCGAGCTTGCTGTCATTTGCTCGGTCGACTGGCGGACCGCTGACAATCAACAGCTCTCGGGGTTCGCGGTAATAGACGACGCCGCATGTGACATCATCCATCGCAGCTCCGGCATCATGCTCGATGGCTTGTTCAACGAGTTGCCGGGCAAGTTTTCGCGCAGAAATCTGCGCATCACTCCGAACTGCACGACAGAGAAGATTGGCAGCATTTTTCCATCCCCACCCCAGGGGAAAACGGTCAAAACCAACTCCTGACTGGGTTACGCCGTCGGAAAAACAGATAATGCGATCCCCATGCTGGATCGGAAACTGATAATAATTGAGTTGATAGGAGCGCTCTTCCAGAACCTGTCCTTCAATGAGGGTCGGCTGCACATCGACGATCTTGCCATCGCGAAGAATCACGGCTGGGGGATTGTCATATTCGATAATGCGTGCAATCCCGCTTTCATCAATGTCGACGATCGTAAATGTGGCATAGCTGATATTTCGCACACTGCAAACCGGCAGTGTGCGCATGATAATTTCCGCAGTTTTTTTGACATCGCGATAACCTGCGGTGAAGCGGGCCGCCATGACGGCTGTTAATGTCGAGAGGACGCTGGCTTTGATGCCGCTCCCCAGACCGTCGGATAAAATGCTGATCGTCCGGTTTTCTTCTCGAATCCTGGTCGAAAAAAACGTATCGCCGCCAACCTGTTGGTGCCGTTTGAATTGCTGGAAATGATCGACTTCAATGACGTAATGCTCTGAAGAATCTGTCGGGGTTTCGTGTTTCATTCGCTCTTCGAAATGATGTATTAATAAATTGTCTGTGGGACAAAACGCTATGCCTGAGTCTTGTCATCATGAAAGGCGTCAATAATGGAATTCAATGTCATTTCTGTTTCTGCGGCATTCTCACCGAGTAAGTACGCGATATTCTGGACGGTCTTTAGATTTTTTTGAATCACCTGACGCGCCCGTTGCGTAATCTCGTTCTTTTCCATGATTGGAGCCGTAATGTCGTGTAAGATGCCTCCGACAATGCGCTCACGCTCGATGGAAAACAGGGAACAGCGCAAAATCCTGCCTTGCAGATGGATATCTTGTTCAAGGGCATCATCACCTGACTGCAGCAGGCGACGAAAAAGATGGGAAATCGGCAGGATTTTTTCGAGGACAGCTCCTCCTAAGCCTTCCCTCACGCTAAAGAGCGCTTCCGTCTCCTCGCCTGCAATTTTGGCAAAATTCTGGTTACACTCGATAATCTTTAATTGCTTATCGACAATCACCACGGCTGATGGCATGGTCTTTATGAGCTTATTGGCTTTTTTCTGGGCGAGCTGCCGCATGTAACTGACGCACATCTCAGTTTCCGCTTTCCCAGCCAGAACAGCCGCCGCCAATTCCCGGCAGCTATTATAGCCGCAACCACCACAATTTAACTCGTCTTCAGGTCTGTACTTTCCGGTCAGTCGCAGGACCTCACGAATACGTATTTCACTGAACGGTTCCTGCTGCGATGGTTCCGCCGGAAAATGATGTTCGATGGTCAACGCAGGAGTGCGGACAATTTCCCTGACAAGATCTTTTGTTCTATCGAGAATATGAAGGCGTTTTGACACAGTGGCATAACGATGCTGGGTTTTCGGACCATTAATGCAGCCGCCATGGCAGGCAAGCAGTTCGACGAACACATTGTCGTCGCTTTGTAACAGGTCGAAGTTTTCCAGGGTATGCACGACGTTTTCAATCCCTGAAAGGCTCATGCTGCGTACACCATGAAGTTCTCCTTCTATTTTCATGCTATCGATCATACCGCCGTCAATCGGGTATAACGCCCCCTCCTCGGCAGCCTGCGGGATGAATCGGGCGTCCGGACTGAGCACAACCGACTGGAGATCGATACCTTCTTTGCTCAGCCAGTTTCGGAGATCTTCGAAGGTTAGAACTGCTGAGAGGAGATTTGGGTGTTCATCGGATTCTTTTTTCTTGGCAATACACGGCCCGATAAGCACCACCTGGCACTCTTCGCCATAGTACTGCTTGAGCATCATGCTATGGGCCAATACCGGAGAGACCAGGCTTGTGAGAGCGTCGATATGCTGTGGATAATACTTTTTGATGTATTCGACGACCACCGGACAGGCGCTCGAAATCCAGCAGCCCCGCTCGGCTTCGTGAAGCAGTTGGGCGGTATGGGTCGAGACCTCTTGCGCGCCTAACGCGGTTTCCGAAACACCGTCGAATCCAAGTTGCAGCAAGGCGCTGATCATGACCTGAGATGATATATCAGGGAATTCGCTGGCCCAGGAAGGGGCCAGCGACACAAGGACTTTGCAATCTGAAGCGTGTATAAGCTGTTCCACATGCCGGCGATCGTTGCGAACCTGTTTTGCGCTGGCAGGGCAGATTTCAACACAAGTTCCACAAAAAATGCAGAGCTCATCCATGACCGAAGCGACCCCACCTTCGATTTTAATTGCCTTAACCGGACAACTGCGCACACATTTATAGCAGTCCTGACATTCCGTTTGCTCGGTAAAAATCGGCTGAGTCCTATTCATGTTTGAGACCACGCAGATGAATGTCGAGCGCATCCAGGACACGCTCGACATTCATCTCCGAATACAGAGTGCCGTCGATCATCACGACCGGCCCCTGTTTACACATTTCTTCACAGCGCGAACCGGTCAGACGGATATGCTTTCCGAGCGGATTCTCGGCGATATAGGTTTTTACGGCTTCCGCAATGCGTCGGCTGCCCCGCGCATAACAGGCGCTTCCCAGGCAGATTTTCACTGAAATTGTACGAGTGGTGTTCATTATATGTTTAGCAAGAGAAGTGTGAAAGGAAAGCTTTTGCTGTCAAAGTCTCGCTTTGCCCCCCTGTTTCTCTAATAAAAGTACCCTATGACTGACAAAACGCTGTTTCTGTATCCTGTCAAGGTTAAAGTGTCTAAAGTGTCGGGAAGTACGTGTCGACATGTCTGTCGGCACGTTACGGGGAGGGATATTGGCAGACCGAGTGCAGTGTGTCGGAGAAAAGTACATACTGTTAGGGCTGGAAAGGCATTGTCCCCAGGGTTCATCTTTGGACTGATATGAGGCGTACTCTTGGCGCTAAAAGTATTTCTAAGAACTCTCGGAACAGGAAAAACCGAAAATATCAGTCCTTACAGCATCAATATTCTTGGGGAGTTCAACGTCAGCGGTGAGGCCTGGATCGTGCAGGAGTATTATGAACGAATGGGGCTAGCTGTTGTTTCCGTGATGGCTGGCGACGGCCGGGTCGGTGATATTAAGCGTGCTCACGGAGCCTCCTTCCTATGGGAAGCGCGTTGGCCAGCGCCTGATCGACCGGGGCATGGAAGGCGCGATCATCTCCAGCACCGGATGTTTGAAAGTCTGCGATTGAGGCCCGGCGATAGTCGTGTATCCTGAAAACGTTTGGTACGGCAATATCGTCGGGGTAGTGGCTGACCAACGCCCAAGTGCTCTGTCCACAATGTTGTTTTATCGAATAGTTAGAGCTTGACAGAAGGGCAGTGTTAGAAGTTAGATCTTCTCCATAAAAATATATCCCAAGACGGCACTCTGCCCTACATGGAGGTGCTCAGCGAGGAAACCCTTGTAGGGCGGTGCTGCCGGAAACAGCTGTGTCGATGTTCGATTTCGATTTAACGTTCATCCTATCACGAAACGGGTGAGGTTGGGGTATGGAAACAACTGTGTCGATGTTCGATTTCGATTTAACACCGCTATATCGTTCCATGCAACTGCAACTGTTCTTCGAAATTTTCGGCAGGCATAGGGCGACCAAAATAGTAACCCTGCATCATATGACAGCCCTGGTCACTCAAGAAATCGAACTGTTCCTGAGTCTCTATACCCTCGGCGACAGTGTCCAAATCCAAATTGCGTGCCATGGCGATAATCGTCTTGATGATCTCCTGATCGTCTTTATTGGTGAGTGAATCCATCACAAAGGAACGATCGATCTTCAAGGTGTCAATCGGAAATCGTTTCAAGTAACTGAGTGATGAATACCCGGTACCAAAATCGTCGATGGAAAAATGGATCCCGAGGGATCTGAGTAATGTCATTTTGGCGATTGCATCTTCCGGGTTCTCCATGATACTGCTCTCTGTTACTTCGAGTTTGAGGCAACCCGGAGACAAACCAGTTGTTTGTAACGCCTGCTCTATGGTCTCGATCAGATCGGGTTCTTGAAACTGTCGGGTGGACAGATTGACAGTCACATAGAAGCTTTTATAGCCCATATCCTGCCACCTCTTTGTTTGGCTGCAAGCAGTGTGAAGGACCCACTTTCCTATAGAGATGATCGCTCCAGTTTCCTCAGCAAGTGGAATAAATTTGGTCGGGCTGACCTGCCCCAACTCCGGATGCTGCCATCGTAACAGAGCTTCCATTCCAATGATTTGACCATAGGACCCCACAAAGGGCTGATAATAAACGGTAAATTGGTTATCTTGCAGCGCAGTACGCAATCGGTTTTCCATTCGTATCCGTTCCAGAGCGTTCTGATTCATCTCTTCGGTGAAGAAACGATAGCCCTGTTGTTTTGCTTTGGCAGCATACATCGCGATATCGGCATATTTCACAAGGCTTTCCACGTTGTCTCCGTCTTCAGGGTACACACTGATTCCGATGCTGACGGTGACATAGAGTTCAGCATCATTAATTTTAATGGGATGGGCAATGACCTCTCGAATTTTTTCCGCAACCTTGGCGACATCGGTATTGTTGCACAGGTTGTTCAGGAGGATCGTAAATTCATCGCCGCTTAGTCTGAATACATGATCCCTTTTTCGGACACATTGCCGAAGCCGATGGGCCACGATTTTTAGGAGTTCGTCCCCAACGTCGTGTCCTAAGGAGTCGTTCACATACTTAAATTTGTTGAGATCCAAAAACAGAAGCGCGTGTTTATATCCTCTGGGACGACGACGTTCACCCTCGGGAGGTCGATATGATTGTTCTAATTCGTCTTCCAGGCGCATGTAGAATGATTTTCGATTTGGGAGGCCGGTCAGGGCATCGTGATAAGCGAGAAATTTGATTTCGTCCTCGCTTTTTTTTCGTTCCGTGATGTCTTGAATGGTCATAACACTGCCCTGCAATGCGCCATGATCGTCAAAAAACCCTGCCCCGCTAATACTCACTTCCAACCTGTCCCCGTTTTTGGTTAAACGACAGGTTTCGATGCCAGATACTCTTTCTCCATTCGTAATTTTCGTAAAAATTAATTCGGAACCAGTCTGATACTCGTCCGGCACAAAGTCGATTTTCTGCCCAATGCTTTCGGTCAATGACCATCCAAACACTCGCGAAAAGGCTGTGTTCAGGTATGTAATCTTTCCAGTCATATCGTGCACCACGACAGGGGCTGGAGCTGATTCCAGTACCGTTCGGTATTTCTCCTCGCTTTTTCGAAGTGCCTCGGATTGCTGCTCCAGCAATGTTTTTTGTTCGTGCAGCTCGATGAAGACTCTCGTTTTGCTTTTTAAAATGCTCGCATCCAGCGGCTTAACCAGATAATCCACGGCACCACTTTCATAGCCTTTGAACACATGCTGCTGCTCTTTGCTGATCGCTGTGACAAAGATGATCGGAATCTGTTGAGAGCTTTTTCTGCTTCGTATCAATTCTGCGGTCTCAAACCCATCCATTCCCGGCATTTGAACGTCAAGAAGAATCAGCGCAAAATTGTACCGTGAGACAAGACGTAACGCTTCAGGACCAGATGTGGCTTTTAACACATGACAATGAAGGTCCTCCAATATCTGTTCCAGTGCGAGTAGGTTTGCTGGCCGGTCGTCAACCAGAAGAATCTGTGCCTTTTTGGTCTCTGACATGTTTTCTCCTTTTCAGACCAGGCGGGTTTTCAAAACCTGTCTGGTTCCAGGATCGAGAGCGTTCTGTTCTTCGCATTCCTTAATATAACCATACACGAAGCAATGAGAGCAATTTTTCAGTATCAACCGGCTTCGACAAATAATCGTTCGCACCAGCATCCAGACACTTCTGCCGATCCCCTTTCATGGCTTTTGCCGTTAAGGCGAGCACTGGCAATTTCCTAAATTTGGGTGTCTGTCTGATCAATTTTATTACTTCATACCCATCCATCTCGGGCATCATGATATCCATCAGAATCAGATCGATCTGCGGATGGCTCTCTAACTGATCTAAAGTCTCCTGCCCGTTCTCAGCGATCAGAATATCCAATCCCTTTTCTTCCAAGGCACTTGACAGTGCAAACACATTTCGAATGTCGTCGTCTGCTATCAAAATAGTGCGACCCTCAAACACGTTTTCCTGTCCATGAAGCATGCGGAGCTTGTTTTGTTGCGCCTCTGGTAAATTATCTGCCACTTGATGTAAAAATAACGTGACTTCATCCAGCAATCGTTCTGGTGATGTAACGTCTTTGATAAGGATGCTCTCAGCATACCGTTTCAAGTACATCTTGTCTTCTTTGGTCGACTCTTGCCCGGCATAAGCGATGATCGGAAGATCACGTATCGTAGAATCCATCTTAATCGCATTCAAGACATCGAACCCCGATCTGGCTGCCAGTTCCAAATCCAGCACCATGCAGTCGAATGTGTCCGTTTTTAGTGTTTCATACGCCTCTTGTCCATTTTCGACAGTTGTGATGGCGACATTTTGTCCGCTCAGTAAGTCTTGCATACTCGTCCGCACGGCTTGATCATTTTCGACGATTAAGACTTTTTTCAAAGTTCTGACAAGGCTTTCTTCGATCGTTGTGAATGTGTCATTCAGTTTCTCGATAGTTACGGGTTTCTTCAGATACCCGATTGCCCCCATTTTCAGAGCGTCAAGGGACCTATCCAGGGCTGAGATCACATGCACAGGGATATGGCGGGTCTCAGAATTCATTTTCAGTTTGTCCATGACAGTCCATCCGCAGACTCCAGGCAATCCGATATCCAAAATAATCGCTTTGGGCTTATGTTGGTAAGCGAGTTGTAAGCCAGCAGCTCCATCATTGGCAATCAAAGCCTTAAATCCCCTCTCGCGCGTGAGATCAAATAAAATTTTTGCGAATTTCGGATCATCTTCAATGATTAAGAGAAATTTATCTGTTGGTGAAATGGTTCCATGGCGATCATCTCGGATTATACCTGTTTCTGGTAAAGAGGCTTCAGGGGTGGAAGCCGACACGAGTGGAGTGGCATGTCTCTCCTCGCCTGCTTCGAGAGTTTGAGCTTGTTTTTCTTCGGGTGCATTTTGTTTCTCGTGTTGTCCACTTTCGCTTTCTTGCGAAAGTTGTTCAGGCAAATAGAGGGTAAAGGTACTCCCTTCTCCTTCTTGACTGCGTAAATGGATTTCACCTTCAAGCAGCTTGACCAGTTCTCGTGAAATCGAGAGGCCTAGTCCCGTGCCGCCATATCTTCTGCTCGTTGTCCCATCTGCCTGCTGGAAGGCTTCGAAGATCAGGCGCTGTTTGTCTTCGGAAATTCCAATACCGGTATCAGTGACAGAAATTGCGATAGTATGCTGAGACTCGAATTGGCTGCCTAACTCATTATTCTGATGCTCTACACGGTCGATATGAACGCTGACTCCCCCATTCTTGGTAAATTTGAGGGCATTGGAAAGAAAATTTTTTGCGATCTGCTCAACTCGTTGCCGGTCGGTACGGATGCTCGGCGGTAATCCATCAGCCAGCGTGACCTTCAAAAACAGATTCTTCTGCTCAGCGACATGGGTAAAAGTTTGTGTGATATAGCTCGCAAATCCCTTTAAGCTCATTTCCTCGAGGTTGAGCGTCATCTTGCCGGCTTCTAATTTGGACAGATCTAAAATTTCATTGATAAGCTCTAACAGATCAGACCCGGCATTGTGAATTGTGCTGGCAAATTCACACTGTTTCGGCGTTAAATTCCCATTTTTATTCTCAGAAAGAAGTTGCGACAGGATCAGCAGGCTGTTCAATGGCGTTCGTAATTCATGAGACATGTTGGCCAGAAATTCTGATTTGTACTTGCTGGAGAGTTCCAGATCCCTTGCTTTTTCCTCGACAAGCTGACGAGCCTGTTCCAATTCTTGATTTTTCTCCCCCAATTCTTGCTTTTGACGCTCTAATATGCGGGTTTGTTCTCCTAATTCTTCGTTCGTCTGCTGAAGCTCTTCCTGCTGTGCTTGTAGTTTTTCCTCCGAGATCCTTAAGGATTGAGTCTGTTCCTCCAGCTCCTCATTTGTCTGCTGCAACTTCTTCTGTTGGGTCCGGAGCGTTTCAGACTGTTGCTGGGTTTCATCGAGCAATGTTTGCATCCTGGCTCGTGCTTGCACTGAATTGAAGGTGATCGCGACACTTTCAGCCACCTGATCGAGAAAGACGAGATGGCGTTGGGTAAACTGATAGGCTGAACCGATTTCAAGAACTCCTTTGAGAGCATGTTCATAGACAAAGGGGATGACCAGAATATTGCGGGGGCTGGCTTCCCCCAGTCCTGAATTGATTTTGATATAGTCATCGGGAATATCTTGAAAGAGAATCCGTTGCTGTTCCAGAGCTGCCTGGCCGACCAGACCTTCTCCAAGCTTCACAGCATTGTGATTGCCTTTACGCTGACTATACGCATAGCTCCCGGTCAATTGCAGAGTTTGCTCGCATTCATTATACAGGTACAATGCTCCGACTTGCGCGTTCACGTACTCTGAAAGATAGCTGATAATCGTCCGTGAAAGCGAAGGAATGTCTTGTTCTCCCCGCATCCGTTCATTCAAGACTGCCTGACCGCTCTTGAGCCAGTTCTGCTGCTCGATTTTGTCCATCATATTATTGATGGACAGCGCCAGAATGCCGATTTCATCGGAACTATTTATCCGGACCCGTATACCGTTCTTGCCTTCGGTAAACTGATTGGCGACATAAATGACTTTATTCAGGGGATTTGTCAGCGAGCGCCCCAGAACGATAGAAATACTGCCAAGCAGAATGGCGAAACAGAAAATAATCATGTTCATGAACAACGCTGAACGTCTCTGGTTGTCCAATGTTGCATCGAAAGATCTCGACACGTCTTCTTTGGCCTGTTCAGCCATCGCTTGCAGCTTCTGAGTAATTCCATTATACTGTTCGTTCATCACTTCCAAATTATCAATGAGCTGTTCGGTTAAATTTTCTCCTTCAATGAGGCGAAGTGACGTTTCACGAGCAAGAGTGTAATATATTTGAAATTTGGATTTGAGATGCTGGAGACTTTCTTGTTCGAAAGACGGGTTAGAGACGCCGGTTTCAAACAGACTTAGAAATCCTTCGTAGAGCGTATCCGCCATCTCAAGTTCTTCTTCATCAGCCGTATTGACCGCGTCTTGAAGGCCGTGTTGCAGGGCTGTCAGAGTTTTCTCAAGCTCCCATCCCAATTCCAGGGCCGGAACAAAATTACTTTTGACGCGTAGTAAGAGTTCGTCATTCTGCTGCATAAAGAATCGAGAGACAAAAAAGAGCAGAAATAGTGTGCCGAGCGCCAGCAACGGCATGATCATGATTTTATGGGCAAATTTTAATTGTTTGAACATTGTCTTTGATTTTTGTGCTAACGTATTCTTTGAGACGAGGGAATCTCACGTTCTATCGTCTCATGTCTGCTGTTACTGAAACATCGCGAGCTGCTCCGGCATGTTTTGTTCGCCTGCTGCCGAAAACAGTTCGGCACAATGCTGCTCAAAAAGACAGACCATGTGACCTGTTTTCTCATGCAGTGGCTCCTTGTGTTTAGAAGCTTGAACTGCATCCCAAAGAGAAGAAGGTGAGTGGTTTCATCAAAACGCCCTCGCTGAAAAGCCACTACGAAATCTTCAATGTCTGTCGGGTTGCAAAACGATTCCCCTCTACGATATGATAGGATACTCTGAAGACCAGAGAGGGATTTAATTAACCAACAATTAAGGCCCACGACCAACTCTGATGCTCGACAAAAGAGTCTGGAAGATAGGCGAGTTTGGTATATGCGACACCTATTTTACCTTTTGGCCTATCACGCTGCGTCAAATATTTGCTGCGGATCCACCAGCGGTTAGAAAGGTAATCTACAGTACTTGGCTCATAGATTTTTTTACCACAAAGGCACAAAGAGCACAAAGAAATTTTTGTATTATGATGTTTTTTTGTTTTTGGTCGTAGGTCGTAAAAAATATGGTAATAATTTTATTTTATTGATTACGTCGTGATTGGTTCTCACTTGTGTCTCTCTTCCGTAAGGATACGGACGGTTTTTACATTATAAAGACTAACGTTTGCTGCTTCTGAAACATAGCCAATCGCCCCTTCGTGTTCCGCCACGTATTCCAAGATGTGCTGGTCGGCCTTTTTTTCTTCGGGTGGCACACGGCGGCCTGAGAAAATTTGTTTCTGCCAGTACGCCTGGATCGCTGAAATCTTTCTGCCGTGAATCTCGGCTGAAAATTGTTTCCGAACCGGAGAATCGACCACCTGATCGATGGGTAGCACCGCTTCGTTCAGCTCCTTCCAGTGTTTGTTTTTCTTCAAAAATAATTTGGAGATCTCACTTTTCGTCAATTCCGATGTCGGATTCGACGTGTTGACAATGACGTGGAACGTCTTTTCCTCTTTCGCAGTCAGGAAGCCACCCGGCACGATGATACTCAATAGCACAAGACATACAACCAGCCTTCTCATAATCTCTCTTCTCCTGATTTAGAAGCTGAACTGTGTTCCAAAGACGATAGATGGGTGGTCTCATCAAAAGACCCCTGTAGGGCCGCCACTAAGTAATCTTCAGCGTTCGCAGAAGTGGCAAAACAGTTCCCCTTCACCGTGTGGCAGGACAATTTGAAGATCAAATCGGGATTCAGCCAATGGTTCAGCCCCACTACGAATTCTTCGTGTTCGACAATGAAGGTTGGGAGATATGCGCGTCCTGAAGTGCTTATATCGAAGTCCGCATGTTCATAGCGGATCTCTGCCTGCCACTGGTCTGAAAGAAAATAGGCACGTTCGGCATACACGATGCCTGCTTCGATTTTTGAGGTGTCATGCTGCCCCAAATATTCACTGCGCAACCACCAGCGAGCGGAAAGGTATTCGGCAGAAACTCTAAGCCGTGTGTATCGATCGGCCAGATCAAACCCTTCAATATCAGCTCCAAATTCTGCATCATCTGTGTAGGCAGATAAGGAGGCGTTTAAGCCGCTACGCGGTGCTTGAACCGTCAGTCTTCCGCCAATCATAATCAGACAATTCCGGAGTATATATAACTCAACTTATAACCCCTTGTGAAAACCCTGTATAGCTGAAAAGGATGTTTGCGAAAACAGAGCACGTCTTGAGTCGTTTTTCCTGTAATCACCTATTTCAAAGGCAATTTTATCACATTGAGCTTTGTTATAGGTCGCAAGTTAAGTTATAGAGTGAATGTTATTTCTTGCAGGTCGAATACGGAATTTGGCAACAAGGTGAGTTTTCCGCCATGCAGAGCGTATGACACTTCCCAGTCGCCTAACGCAAAAACGAGCCGGTCAGCCCGAAAAGGCATAATTTATAAGCCGGCTTCATCCTCTTGCGTACTCGTTTCATTGTATTCAGACTGAAAGTATAGCGAGAGCCGTTCATACGGGGTTGCGCTGATGTTCAGTGAGAAGTTGACATTGTCATACTCGCCGTCTTCTTGTTTATTCGGAGTATGAAGACAAACTCATCGTGACATCCGCGATTGGTAATTGATCGTATGGTCATCGTCACTCCCGCATTTTCGTATGCCAACCCCTTTGGCTTTTATCTTTAAACCTGAAGTATATCCTATTTTATGACGAAAACTTTCGTAAACCGGTTGAATAAAGTCAACATTATTCATAAAAAATTTCATTATGCATTGTGGGATGTTGTACATGGCGGCTGAATCTTCGAGACGAAAGATCCTCCGCCGTTTATCTCGAAGATAAAGCTTGACAACTCCCCTTTTTTTCGATAAAAGTAGAGAGTCGTAACCATAAGGAATTGCCATGCTTGGGGAGATCTCCCGGCATGATGAAATTCGTACGATTAATGAGTCTGTGACACGTGGTCATTGACAACTTCACAGGAGAAAGGCATCATGCATCTTGAAAAACATCTTATCTGCGGTATTCATATTACCGATCGTCTCCAAAATGCGATAAAGATTCAGGAATTACTGACAGAATGTGGAGGCTATATCAAAACCCGGCTTGGTCTGCATGACGTTGGAGAGGATTTCAGTTCATTACACGGTCTTATTCTGCTCGAGTTTGTTGAAGGTGAGGCCAAATTTGTGGAGTTTACCGAGAAGATGAACGCTATCGAGGGTGTCGAAGTGCAAAAAATGGTTTTCGAACATCCCTAATTGCACGTTGAGTCTGACCATTGCTCCGGTTTCAATACGGAATGATTTGCCGGGGCAATGGTTTGTATCTTGAATACCTTTTCTGGTACAGTTCCCTTTCGAGGGCAAATTCCGTCTAATGGCGTGATATGTTCTTGCCAAAATGTCCCCCACCCAATACGCGCCTTTGTATGGCATCAGATTGACACATGTTTTTCTTAAGCAAAATTTGGGGGCGGAACGCTCACACTTGACAGCATGAAACAGGACAGAGGTGCGAGATTTTCTTGTTTCTCCCCAAATTCCTGTCGATTTAATCACTGCCCGGGATTGTGTGACGGTCCCCTCCCCGGGAAAGAGGGACAATAAAAAAAGCCCTGATCGAGTCTTGCTGCAAGATCGATCAGGGCGGATGAGCCAAATTGTCGACTTATTCAGAGTGGTTCTGAGCAGATGTCCGGGCACATGCGTCTTTGAAGGATTCTAAGTTGACGGCCGTATCCGGTGAGAATTGGATACGTAGCCGACTATTGTCATTCAGCGTAATATTCGCAAAACAGGCTGATTTTTTTGTATCCTCTTCAAAGTTTATCTGATAAATCTGTCGAAGAGGGATATAGGTGAATAATGCTCCATATGCCGTTTCGTTGGCTTTTTTGGTCGCTTTACTTTCCTTGATAAAAATCAATTCTTTATCAGTGAGAATGGTAACATGCCCAGTCTGATATTTATGCAGAATCGGTTTTTTGAAAAAATTTAGCCGTGAAATTCTGATATCAGGCTGATAGACACTTTCTAAAATGGTTTCGCCTGGCAAAATACTCTGTTTGCCGTAATTGAAATATTTGATATTTTCTTTCCACAGATATCCCAGCTTGGCCTCTTCCTGTTGGCGTTGTAGTTCAAATACCGCAGAGTTCGGGTTGTCGGCCATTGGGCGTATTGCATTGATAATTGGGCGAAAAGCCGGCTCGGAAGCCGTATTGAATGTAAATGTTTTTGATTGTGACAGCGTGTTAATTGTGAGCCAGGAACTCAATAACACCCGGCCATGTTCAAGAGCCGTAATTGTCTCAAGCATGTAGGATGTTGAGACAATGTCTCCCTGGATCGCTTCAAGAGAGATGAGTCGGTCATCATACAAACAGAGCGTTTGAGCGTTTCTCTTTGCCTGAAAAGGCGATAAGCGCTCTTCCGGGATGAACACCGTATAGGGAAAGGTTGAATCATCTTTTGGAAGGGTTTCACGGAATTCTGAAGGTAGCTCTTCATACGACTTCAGTACTCTGGGCCAGGTCTTCATTGACGGAGGAATCGATGCTTTCGGTGAATACCACTGTGTTTCTAAAATATCTGTGGCCATAACGGCCTCCTTTGTATATATGGTTTCCATGCTCTCCCCTAAGCAGGAAGAACATGGAAATTTTATTCAAAACAGGAATAATAATTGTCCTGATTATGATATAACTTTCATTATCTGACAGCTTGTGATAGTATTCAAAAGGGATGCCACAAGAAAATTTGATGGAGGCATGTATTGTGACTATCTATAAAATAACGGCTTAGTGAGAAATGGCAGATCCTGCTGAACAGTCGTATTGACGAAATGTTTTTATGAAATATCATAAATTTATGATATGCTATAAAATTTTTGATCGAGTGGTGCGCTTTTTTATTCATAAAAAGTCTCGGAGGGACACTCCGCGTGCCCTATCAGTGAACCAGTGAGCTGGCAGCGTGTGTTCTTCTGGGACGAGATGGTGTAACGCTTCGAGAACGAAGACAAAGCACGAGTGCTCTTGCAAGAGTCACGTGATGGGGTGCTGGAGTCCACCTTGAAGGTGGTCTCCAACTTGGGTATGCCCTGGCTCAGGAGGAGGCCGCTAAGCAACAGATGGACTCCACCATCCTTACCAGATCCGCCAGTGAAACCTTGACAAAGTATTGGCGAGATCCATAATATACCTTATATTATAAGGAGTGCTGCTTGTACTGCTTTTGAAGAAAGATCAGAGAAAAAAGGTTGACAAAGAAAAAAAATTTGTCTCACTAGGCTAATCTTTGCCGTTCTTACCAGATAGAGTTTATAGCATATGCGTCCCGGCCTTGTGTCGTTCGCGAATGAAGTAGGACAATGTCGCAACAGGAGCAAACGAGGATGTCGGTTGCTTGAAGTGTTATGGGCGTTTATTGAAATAAAAAAATTCATTTCTTACGTTGTTTTTTGGAAAGAAGGCAGAATTATAGAAATATCAACCCTTTTTATGAATGAATGATGCAACGTAAAAGCATATATGTATGTCAAAAAAGATTACATTAGGCGAGCAAATTACGGCTTCGTTTGAATATTGCACCGGAGATGTACTTCGCGATTGTGATCGCTTGCTTGGTTTACTGAGGCAAGTCGTTGAACTACTGGGTTTCGAAGAAGTCTCTCATCACTGTCATCCGTTTTCACCACATGGGATCACCTGTGTGCTTGTGCTCGCACAATCGCATTTGATCGCTCATACGTGGCCGGAATATCAGGGATTTGTGATCGATATATTCGCCTGTGGGGAGATCCAATTTGATCTGGCAGAGGAATTCATCAAAAAAACCGTTAAGGCGAAGTCGGTCATTCTTGAAAAGAGGCTGCGGGAGATTCATTGGAAGGATGAAATGATGGAGTGATGAAGAGGGGGGGAAGGTGATGGTAATGCTGTTAATTGAGCATACAGATGTCCTAAATCAGATGGATCACAACCCTGCCAGGGGTTGAAACCCTGGCAGAGTTCATACCGCACAATTTATTTAGGGTGTCTATTATCATGTTTCGGATCCTCATATTTCTTTTATGACTTCATAATTTAAGGAGGCGAAGGCTGTGGGACTTTGGGATAGAGTCAAGGGCGAGTTAATTGAGATTATCGAGTGGATGAGTGACGATCGAACCACAATGGTTTACCGGTTCGAGTCGAATGATAATGAGATTAAAAACGGAGCACAATTAATCGTTCGCGAAGGACAGGCGGCCGTGTTTGTCAATGAAGGGAGTATTGCGGATGTCTTTATTCCGGGACGCTACGAACTGAAAACTGAAAACCTGCCGGTTCTGTCGAAGTTAAAAGGATGGAAATACGGTTTCGAGAGTCCGTTTAAAGCGGAAGTCTATTTCATCAGTACTCGCCAGTTCCCGATGCAGAAATGGGGATTGAAAAATCCATTGATGCTGCGGGATAAAGATTTTGGCGTGGTTCGGGTCAGAGCATTTGGAACATACGGCATTAAAGTGAATGCCGAGGCGGCCGGTGTTTTTCTGCGCGAGATCGTCGGAACGGATAGTCGATTAGAGACAGATGAAATTACGAACCATCTACGGGATATGCTGGTGGCTCGTTTTGCCGATGTGATTGGCGAAAGCAAGATTCCCGTTCTGGATCTCGCTGCCAATTATAATGAGTTAGGGGATTTTGTCCTGAAACAAATTTACCCTGAATTCCTGGGGCTCGGCATCGAAATTATTCGCTTTCTGGTGGAAAATATCTCCTTGCCGCCAGCTGTTGAAGAAGCACTCGATAAACGGACAAGCATGGGTGTCATCGGAGACTTAAACGCGTATACCCAATTCCAGACGGCCCAAGCCATTGAAAACGCCGCTCAGAATCCTGGAGGCGGAGGCGGGGCCGGTATGGAAATGGGCATGGGTTTTGCCATGGGGAATCAGATGGCGCGATCCATGTCGCAAGCTGCTGCACCGCCGCCGCAAGCGCCTCAACAGTCGCCGGCCGCGCCACCGCCTCTGCCGCCTCAGGCGCAATATCACGTCGCCATCGACGGGCAATCGGCGGGACCGTTCGATATGGCCACATTACAGCAGTATGTCCAAAGCGATCAGGTGACGCGCGACACTCTGGTTTGGAAAGAAGGAATGGCTCAATGGACAAAAGCTGGTGACGTTGCGGATTTGGCCGGATTGTTTCAAGCGGTTCCGCCGCCGCTTCCACCAACATAAATCGGTTTTCATGCAGGTCGAAGCTCTCATGTAGGTCGAAGCTTCCGCTTCGACAAATCGAAATGGAACATTCGACTTCCTGCCAGGAGGAGATGTTGTTATGAGTGCACAGGAAATTCACTGTCCATCCTGTGGAGCAGGGCATACGATCCATAACCCTGGAGTGATGACGGTTGTCTGTGAATATTGCGGTAATGCCGTTTATTGGGATAAGGAGAACATTGCCAATGCCGGGAAACAGTCGGTCTTGCCAGAAGGCTTCAGCCGCTTATTTCGCGGGGCAACCGGCAGCTTATTCAATAAACGTTTCGAGGTGTTGGGTCGGGTGCGCTATAGTTTTGGAAAGGGCTTTTGGGATGAATGGTTTTTGGAATTCGAAAGTGGTGAAATCGGGTGGTTGTCTGAGGATAACCATAAGTTCTCTTACGAAAAAGCTCTCCAAGGGGTGAACGCACCGGGTATTTCTCAACTCTCTCCCGGGACTAGTGTGACGATTGGTAAACAGACTTTCGTGATTGAAGAGGTTGGAGAGGCAGAATGTTTAGGAGTTGAAGGGGATTTACCGCTTCAGTTACAAACCGGAGAAACATATGCGTTTGCTGACGGTTCTACTCCCAATGGACAGTATACGCTTGGCATAGAGTACGATAATGACCCACCGACCGTGTTTGTGGGACACTGGGTAAAATATGCATCATTGAAACTCGATGACGATGCAGGAGAATGGTAACAATGGAGAATGAACGATTTGCCTTAAATAGTGGGAGGAAACGCCCGGCATATACTCCGAAAGATATCCATTGTCCGAGTTGTGGAGCCGGGTTAACCGTCAAGGACGAACGGAGCGAATTAGTTGTTTGCGACTATTGCGGCAGCCATCTGGATGTGTCGCAGGAAGAAAAGCAGGTGCTGGGAAAAGGGGGGGGGCGCAAATGGGATTTTCCCTTGAATATTGGAGACTCTTTTCGTTGGAAAAAAGTTCGATACGAAATTATTTCTCGGATGGTGTTTCTCGAGGATGACGATGAAGACGAGGCGTCCCGCCAATATCTTCTGTACAATCCTTATCGTGGCACGTTGTGGTTGGATGAATACAAGGGAAACTACTCGTTATCGTCAGACTCCCATGTGATGCCGACTGAGAATGCTTTTAGCAAAAAACGGGGTGACAGTCTGACGACCTTTGATAATCAGCAATGGGTCATGGAAGGCACCGGAACTTACGAGTTGGTATATGTGGACGGCGCTCTACCGTGGATTGCACATATTGGAGACCGGATCGATTATGCGGAATTTGTGAACAAGGACAAACCAAAACTGCAATACGAGGCACAGCGTATTTATAATGAAATTGAGTATGGCCGGGGAAAGGCCTTATCATTAACTCAGGTTCGCCGGGCGCTTGAAAAACCAGATTTTGCTAAGGATCGAGAACCAGCGGCCCCCTTGGAAAATGTAGCTGACATCCTGAAGTCCTATAGACGCTTGCTGATCGTGACTACCGTTATTCTGATTGTCAACGTTGTCCTGTATATGTATACTTCTTCTCAGGGCAAACTCGTCTTAGAACAGCGGTTTTCCGCCCAGGAACTGACGCAGGAGACACTTTCGAAGCCCTTTACGGTTGTGGAGGCCGGGGATATTATCAAAATTAGTGTTGAAGCTGACGTGAGTAATGCCTGGATGGCATTGGATGTGGGCGTCGTGCGAGATAAAGAGACGCTGATTCATACTGATGAAGCCAATATTTCCTACTATTATGGTCAGGAAGGCGGGGAATCCTGGAGCGAGGGCACTCGGAAGAAATCGCTTTATGTTAAATTGCCTTGGGAGGGAACGTATCAATTATTTGTGCATGCGGTAAGCGCAAGCGGAAATGCGGAAAGTGCAACGGAGGCCTTGCATGATGCGACCATTCGGGTATATGCAGGAGCATTAGTGTCGCATTATTTTCTAATCATCGGTATTATCGCGGCTATAACATTAGCGATCGTTTTTTCCATATATCATAGTTGGAAAAATACTGACGATTGAGGAACGTCATCGAGATTGAGGAGTGTAATATATTATGGGATGTTTTAAGTTTTTTATGATTCCGTTACTGATCGGTGCGACGATTCTGGCGACAGTCGTATCGTTTTCTAAATGGGGAGCGGCTGATATCGAGCACCCTCAAGGGATTAATTTACGCGGAGAGAGTGTGAATTACCGGTCGCATGGTGGATTTTTCGCCTACTATGCTATGACTCGCTCTCATAGTCGCGGTGGTTTACTCGGCGGAAAATAGATTCTTGAGTTGTGAGTTGTGGGCCTCGATTTAAAAAGTCCGCAACTCACAACCTGTAACTCGTAACACGAAAAAAGAGGTGATAATATGAATCAACAAATTATGGAGTTTTTTTCGAGTATTGTCTATGTCGTTCTTGGGATGATTGTCTTCGGAATAAGCTTTTCTATCATCAATAAGGTCGTTCCATTTTCGATGCGCAAGGAGATCGAGGAAGATCAAAATACAGCTTTAGGGATTATTCTTGGGGCTGTTATTCTTGGGTTGGCGATTATCATTGCCGCAGCGATTTCAGGATAAGACATGACCGATTCTCAGCGCCACACATCCCCTTCGTCTGCTGCGCGTCTTATCCTGCTCTGTTCCGTCTGTGTTGTGGCCGCCTGCGGGTTGGTCTATGAACTGGTCGCCGGGGCTGTCTCGAGCTATATCCTCGGCGACGCCGTTACACAGTTCTCCCTGGTCATCGGTGTCTTTTTATGTGCCATGGGAATCGGCTCGTATACGGCAAAATTTATTCAAAAACGCCTGTTAGAGATTTTTATCGAGCTTGAAATCTGGATCGGCTTGATCGGCGGATGCAGCTCGATGTTGATGTTTGCAATAAGCGCATTTGCCGATGGGCTCTTCCCTGTCTTTTTCTATACCCTGTGCGCCACTCTGGGGCTGGGTATCGGCATTGAAATTCCCCTTATTATCAGACTGCTCCAGCAGTATGCCGGCGAAATGTCCGATGCTTTGAGCCATGTGTTGGCATTGGATTATATCGGTTCCCTTGCCGGATCGTTGTTGTTCCCCTTTGTGGCACTGCCGTATCTTGGCTTAAGTCGGGCATCAGTGGTGTTCGGAATTATGAACCTGGGAGTTGCCGCCGTTGGGATCGGACTGCTGGGAAAGTCGAGACGCAGGCCGATTATTGCTCGACTTGCCTTGGCAACAGTCATCCTCCTTGTCACATTCTTTTTTTCCACGCGCCTTGTCGGTTTCCTGGAAGATCTGTTGTATCAAGATTCCATTATTTACACCGAAACCACACCTTACCAGCGAATTGTGCTGACGCGCTGGCGTGATGATATTCGCCTTTATTTAAACGGCCATATTCAATTCAGTTCTATCGATGAAGTCCGCTACCATGAATCGTTAGTGATTCCGGCAATGGAAGCGGCTGCGCCTGCCAGAGACGTGCTGATTCTCGGAGGCGGTGATGGTATGGCAGCACGGGAAGTGTTGAAATATCCTTCTGTTGAGCATATTACCGTTGTCGATATCGATCCGGCCATCACGCAATTGGGGCAATATCGAGCTGAACTCGTCGCGTTAAATGCCAATGCGCTCAATTCCTCAAAGGTAACAATTCTCAATATCGATGGGATGCGTTTTCTTGAGGAATATCAAGAATTCTTCGACGTTATCCTGATCGATCTGCCCGATCCAAACACAGAAACTCTCTCGAAACTGTATTCGGTCTCGTTTTACACCTTATGCGCCCGGCGTCTGAGGCCCAACGGCGTATTTGTTACCCAGGCAACTTCGCCCTTTTTTGCCCGTGAAGCCTATTGGTGTATTGTGAATACAATCGCCGCGACCAGCGAAGAGGAGAATCCGACCACGAGCGTTTTTCCGATTCCCTATCACGTGAACGTTCCGTCTTTCGGGGAATGGGGTTTTGTAATGGCTGGCAAACGTCGTATTGCCCATAACAAATTAGCTGTGTCGGTAAACACCCGATTTTTAACTTTTGAGAAGCTGCATGCGATGTTTGCGTTTGGAAGTGACATCGTGTTGTCTCCGGAAGCTGTTGGCGTTAATCGTCTTGAACATCCCATCCTGTATACCTATTACATCGAAGGCTGGAATCGTTTCAACGAGTGATGGGGTGAAGAGGATATGTCACCAAGAAGCTTGTTGAAAAAAGAAACAGCAAAAAATCAGTATAAACCAGATACCATTTCATGAGAATCAGACAAAGTATTGAATGCTGGATTTTCCACCGGAGACTTCGGACATACCTCTTGTTGCAATGCCCGGAAACAAAGAGACACCCAAAATATTGGCAGCCGATTACCGGTGGAGTGTTGCCCAAGGAAACCCTGGGCCGAGCCTGTTTGCGAGAGGTTCGGGAAGAAACCGGCATTGTTTTACAACCATCGGAGCTTGTGACCGTGATTGAGGAATATCGAATCTGGATTCCCGAGTATCGGCTTGAAGTCCGAAAACCAGTGTTTACAGCGGAAACTGATCTCGACGAGGTCTTTATTTCCGATGAACATCTGGCGTATCAATGGGTCGCGCCTTATGATGTCAAGAATTGGCTGTATTGGGATAGCAGTAAAGCGACGTTCGAGGCTGTTCATTCATTCTATCATGAGTGTTATCAAACATAGGGGAGGGAATGTGACAGTCGCACAAAGAGGAAGACCTGACAGGTCTTCCTAAAAGTCTGTCAGGTACTGTGTCAATGTAGAATTATGGAACGCTTGAGAAGTCATTTCGTATCGGATGGATTTGTTTTTCGCCCTCCAGAAAGCGATATCGAAACAATTTTGACAATATGATTCTAGGGCGATTGACTTCAGTTTCGAATGAAGTCTCCTCCGGTCCGAACGGGGCATGCCACAAAGTGCCCATCACCGACATCGACAAAATGTGGTTCGAATTGCGAACATTCGTCTGTTCGATAGATGCAGCGAGTGTGAAAATGACAGCCTTTGGGCGGATTGATCGGGCTCGGCACATCCCCTTCAAGAATTTGTCGTTTTTTCTCATTGCGGGGGGTTGGAATGGGAACGGCAGAGAGCAGTGCTTGCGTGTAAGGATGTTTGGGATCCCGGTAGAGGACGTCCGAAGATGCCAACTCGACGATCTTTCCAAGATACATGACAGCCACACGGTCGCTCATATATTCCACTACGCTCAAATCATGAGCAATAAACAGGTAGGAAAGATTAAATTCCTGCTTGAGGTCTTCAAGCAGATTAATAACCTGGGCCTGAATCGATACATCTAACGCTGACACTGGTTCATCGGCAATGATCAACTTGGGGTTCAACGCCAATGCGCGAGCAATCCCGATACGTTGCCGCTGGCCCCCGCTAAATTCATGAGGATATCGTTTGCTGTGTTCCGGGTGCAGCCCCACTTTTTCAAGCAATTCCTCAACCCGTTCGTCAATCTGTTTGCCTTTGGCAACATGATGGATTTTGAGAGGTTCGCCGACAATCCTGCCAACAGTCATACGAGGGTTCAAGGATGCATAGGGATCTTGAAAGATAATTTGCATATTTTTCCGTAATCCTCGCAGATCTTGTTTGGAGACGCTGGAAATGTCGTTGCCTTCAAAATAGACATCACCGGCCGTCAATTCGATCAGTCGCAAAATGAGACGGCCTGTGGTCGATTTGCCACAGCCACTTTCGCCGACGAGTCCCAGAGTTTCGCCTTTGTTGAGGAAGAAGCTGATGCCATCGACAGCGTACACATATCCAACGGTTTTGGATAGCACTCCGCCTTTTATGGGGAAATGTTTTTTCAAGTTCCGGACGTCAAGTAATTTTTCAGCCATACAGAAGGATTTACAATTGATGATTGACGATTCTTTCGACCACCTCATTCACTCATCAACCACCAATCATCAATTGTCAATCATCAAACGTCAATCATAAAGCCAGCAGCGAACATTATGGTGTTCTTCTTTATACGGTTTCAATGCCGGAAGTTCCTGGCGGCAGATATCGATTGCACGAGGACATCTGGGATGAAACAAACAGCCTTTCGGCAATTGTGAGGGCATCGGAACCACACCTGCAATTTCTTGCAAACGTTCCTTTTTGGTTGAAGCCAGATCCAGGCGGGGAATCGAGCGCAAAAGACCTTCGGTGTAAGGATGGAGCGGGTTCTCGAAAATGCGGTACACATCGGCTTCTTCGACAACTTTTCCAGCATACATGACGGCGACACGAGCGACACTTTCTGCCACAACACCAAGATCATGTGTGATCAGGATGATTGAGGTATTAAATTCCTCCTTTAAACTCGTCATTAAATCCAGAATTTGAGCCTGAATCGTCACATCAAGGGCTGTCGTCGGTTCATCGGCAATGAGCAAACTCGGATTGCAGGAGAGGGCCATCGCGATCATGGCTCGCTGCCGCATTCCGCCGCTGAGTTGATGCGGATACTCTTTCACGCGCTGCCCCGGCGAGGGAATACCGACGAGTTTTAACATTTCAACCGATCGGTCTAATGCGGATTTTTTGGACAGTCCCTGATGCAATTGGACCGCTTCGGAAATTTGATTGCCGATTGTAAACACCGGATTCAATGACGTCATGGGCTCCTGGAAGATCATGGAAATTTTATTCCCGCGAATCTTCCGCATGTCTTGTTGGGACAGTCCTAATAAGCTTTGTCCTTCGAATGTGATATCCCCACCAGCGATGTTTCCGGGAGGCTGGGGGATCAGACGCATGATCGAAAGAGCTGTGACACTTTTGCCGCAGCCGGACTCTCCAACAACCCCTAGTGTTTCGCCTTTTCTGACGTAATAGTCTACACCGTCAACCGCTTTCGAGACACCGTCTTCAGTATAAAAGTAGGTTTGTAAATTGGAAACGTTGAGTAAGATATCCTGCGTTGAGTCCACAAATATTCCTCGTCGTGCGGGTTAAAAGGTTTTTGGTTCTATACTCTTCAATTCTGTAGTAACCACAAAAACGACTTGCCCATCAGGACGTGTCGCAAGCGGGAAGTCTGTCGTATAAGCTCTTTTTGTGACGATTCATATTGGCTTTAGTATAGAATGTATCAAATGCTTTTCTTTTTGACTACAGAAACGCCATTTTTGTCAAGTTATTTTTCGCACGACCTTCTGTCGGAAGCTCCTGAATTTCGCCGGTGATCTCAATAAAATCTTTTTTTCGAAGCTCATGGAGAACAGTTTGAGAAACCCATAGCTCGCCTAAGGTCAACGTATTCTGAATTTTGACAATTTTGGCTTTTTGGGCGGGTAGCAGGCCGCATGGCTGTAGGGCACATTCGAGTGCTTGTTGCTCGGTCTCGTCAATAACAGGCATCTTTCCTCGCTCGAGAAAGCCTGTTGTGCGGATATTTTCATAGGTTGCCTGAAAATCGATCTTTTCGAAGAATTGTCGGGTAATAACATCTGCAAGTCCCATTCCGTTAGCGTTTCCATGCGAAGCATCGGAGAGATCCAGAAGAACGATGCTTGTTATGCTGGGGGCTTTTGGTTCGGGTTCGGGTGGAATTTTTAAACGTCCGATAATGTTTACATCCATTCCGGTTCCTGAAATATGCTTACCAAACTCTTCAATGAGCAGCACATCGAGCTGTTCTAGCGGTAATTTCGGCATATGGGTTCTTACCCATGTGAGCAACTCAGCCTCTTCCGACTCGAAATGTTCCGGTCGAACAGCTTTGAGCCTGGCGGTTTCTTCATACGCATTTTCTGTGATGGCGATGCCGAGCAGAATATTACCATGCTTGAGAATTTGCCGAGCAGTCAGAGGAATGCGTTCTCGTAACCCCTGTGCCCCATATCGATGAATTTCTCGCGCTCCCTGATGGTTTCCCAAACCAATGACACACATTTTCATCAGACCGCTTTCTATCGGGCCGTGAAATGCCGTATGGACTTTTACGCGATTTATGACAATCGTTCCATCTGCTTCATACGCAAGTTTATCCATCCATAACTCTATTGGTGACATGTTCCGAGGGAAGTTCTATCACATCCATTGAAGAACAAATCGGAGCTCCGACGATTTCTTCGACAATTCCGTAGTTTTTCAGCACGTGTTGCTGCCCTTCTGCCGTGGCTCCTCCATGACTCCCCATTGCCGGCACAATAAACGGGATGCCGCCCATTGCTTTGACCCACTGAACCGTTGTCTTTACGAGCAAAGGAAGGTTTGCAATTCCTCTGCTCCCAACGGCAATCGCAATTCGATCGCGCGGAGAAATTGTGATCCCTGAATGTCGCAATTCCTGTCGAAGTGTTGATGCAAGATCCCGTTTGGGAATGCTCTTTCTCTCAAAATGTTGAATAATCTTTGTTAGTGTCATTGTGGATATCGCGGGATCGTATAATGAGGCGATGTACCGACTCTCCATAATCCCATACCGGTTGGCTGTATCGTGCTATCCGCTGTAATGCTGTATAATATCGGTTATATGCTTCTGAACTCATCAGCCGGCGATACAGTAAGAAATTGATCATCATAAGCCCGTTGTAATGTGGGAGATGTGCTCGCCTTGCACGCATTAAGATTTTTCTATCTTCCGAAATAAGAGGTCTCGCGCATGTAAGGGCGCTGGACAGGAGCTGTTGATCCGGCGAAAGATCGGTGAGATCGGTTTGTTGTACGACGTGAAAACCTGTGGCGGCGATTCTGGCTTCTTTTAAAATCGCTGGCAGTGTGTACAGACAGAGCGATTGCTGAAGCAGATGAAGGAAATCGGCTTGCTGGGCATAAATGAGCGATGACGCATCGATAAATGCCTCATTGAGATGATCGAACTGGCTTAACGTAAAGACATGTTTCATATCTGTTTTGAACCTGAAACCTGAAAGGTTTTTACACGAGTACACCGTGTCGGAAAGATATACACATGCTCTCTCACAGAGAACGCGGAGTGTCACAGAGCGTTGCTCCGTGTGCGTTGTGATCTCTGTGAAATGGAGAGTGTGTTCTGAAGCACTGTACTCGTAACTCATCTTACGCAAAGACACACATTTCAGGTCTGTCATCGCGTAGCGATCACGGTTTTGTAGCAGAACAGCCCCATCTACCGCGTTTCACGTCGGGGGAGGGGAGAGGTGAGAGGGACGTTCTACAATACGACAACCGCTACGCGATATACAAGACTCCTGCGTAACATGAGCTAGAAAAACCTTTCAGGTTTTAAGTGAAAAATGTCAAGAAAACATCCCCTATGTCCCCCTTTTTACAGTTTCTTTAGTGGAATTCAAGGAAAAAGTATTTTTTTCCTTGACATTGTGCCTATGGATAACGTTATATTCGGATAAGTTTGTAAAAATTTGTAAATTGGCCGTGGTCATGAAGTGCTATATTTCCAAAAGGTACAAACTTCAGAAGATTGGGGTTGTAATATTAACATTTTAGTTGAGGAGAATAAGGTTTTGGCACAAGGAACAGTAAAATGGTTTAATGACCAAAAAGGGTACGGGTTCATCGAACAAGATAATGGGGAAGATATTTTTGTTCATTACACAGCAATTCAAGGGTCGGGTTTCCGGTCCCTCTCAGAAGGCGATCGGGTCAGCTTCGAGGTTGGAGAAGGTAACAAAGGTCCTGCCGCACAAAATGTGACAGTTCTCTAAATATTTTACTATCCAGCATATCAGGGTCGGCATTTCCCTTTAGAAAGTGGGAAATGCCGATTTTTTTTGTGAGCGTGAGCGTTAGTTCTGCCACACCTGTTGATTCGCAAAAAGATAGACCCGTTGTCTGTTGACAAAATTACGCGATGGCTTTTCAATAATTTTTCTTGCGAATATCAGGAGACTCTGCTGTAGTGCCTAGTACATGATTTCGGAATTAATTATACATCTTTTCAAATCATCCCCTCCCCAACTCTCCCCAAAGGGGAGGGAGTTTCCCCCTCTCCTTCGGAGGGGGCCGGGGAAGTCAATATGTCTACGTATTTCCGAACTGTTGTACTGGTATTTCTTGTACGCTATTTATGCATCGGTGTATCCATGTTTCATGACCATCATTGTCATCTGGATGAGTCGTCGTATTCTATCAATCAGTTACTTTACGCAGAAGTCGTATGTACCGCGTAGCGGTTGTGGTAGTGTAGAACGCCGCCCCCACACACTTATCCTTTTTCCTCCGGCGTTTCACACCGGGGATCTCGATGAGGAGGGGACTGTTCTGCTACAATACTATGACCGCTACGCGGTGATAGACCCGAAATACGTGCCTTTGCGTAAGGTGGGTCAATAATTCATGCTGTGGCCTTTCAGGAGCGTTCTTCATGCATTGGCTAATGTATATCAAAGACGGTACTATTGCTCGACAGTATTCCCTGACAAAACCTCTGTATTCCCTGGGGAGAGGTACAGAATGTGATTTTGTGTTCGATACGCAAAGAGTCTCTCGCCTGCATGCGGTATTACAAAGAGATGGGGATGATTATTGTATTGTTGATAAAGGTTCGACGAATCACGTCTTTGTGAATGATGAGCAGGTGGATACCAGGACATTGACGTCAGGCGATACCATCGCGTTGTCGTCAGAAGTCATGTTACTCTATGTGAGTGAGAAGGATTTCCATGAAAATTTCAATGATGTCTTGAACCATATGTGGGAGTCTATGAACAAAGAGAATTTCTTGCGCCTCAAAGAGGTGACAAATCGACTTATTTCATTAGACAACCTGGAACATATCCTCCAAATTGTTCTGCAAGAAGTTGTAAAACTTGTGAAAGCCGAACGAGGGTTTATCGCGTTAACGGATAGGGCTGGTAAACTTCAAAAGGATAGAGCCATTATCCATAATATTCCATTGCAACGTGATGGCGACTGGACAGCTCTTTTTTCTCATTCGACGGTGCGGCAAGCCATCCATTCCAAGGAGCATGTGTTCATCTTACGTTCGGCAAGAGACGCAGCTTATGATTTCTCCCATAGCATCATTGCATTGAATCTTCAGTCTATCATGTGTGCTCCTCTTCTGTTCGGTGAAAAATTGGTTGGGATATTGTATGTCGATTCCGGCTACCAGCGGGTTGATTTTAGTGAGCGGGATCGCTTGTTTTTCACTATTTTATCCGATCATGCGGCCATCGCGATTGAAAACGCCAAGTTATACAGCCGGGTGCAGCAGTCAATCGAACAATTGGGCTTGAATGAAAACCGATTAGAGGCCTTATTACAGCTCAATCATATGACCCAATCCCCTATCGCGGATATTCAGACATTTACATTAAAAAAAGCCCTTGAATTGTCAAAAAGTCCCATTGGGTATATTGGATTTTTTAACAGAGACGAGACCGTTCTTTCGAGCAACTGTTGGGCTCAGCCTGTCATGAAAGAGAGTATCTCTGAGGCATCCAAGCCTTTCCCTGTGAATAGTTCGAGAATGTTGAAAAAGGTTGTCAAGCTTCGTAAAGCCATCATTAACAATGGCAACATTCATGTGGACGCTTTAAAGGAGGGCTATCCGGATGCTGTCACGATTTCACGGCATATGAATATCCCGATGTTCGAAGGACGGCGGGTTGTGGCCGTATTAGGGGTCAGTAATAAAGAATTCCCTTATGAAGCTTCTGATGTGCGCCAATTAACATTGTTGATGCAAGCGATGTGGCGGATTATTCAGCGAAAGCATGCAGTAGAAGCGCTGAAAGAAAGTGAGGAAAAGCATCGGATTTTTTTGGAATCCGTTCCGGATCCGGTCATTGTCTATAACCTAAAAGGACATATCACATATCTCAATCCTGCCTTTACGCGAGTGTTTGGGTGGACGCGTACGACATTGATGCAGCATACGGCTGAGTTTATCCCGGCTGATAAAGTGGCTGAGGCGCAGTTAAATATTGATAAAATTATCCTTGGAGAAACTATTTCTGGCTTTGAAACAAGCCGTATCACTGAGAAAGGAGAGGCGATCGAGGTCAGCATCAGCGGAACGGGATTTTTTGATGGCCGGGGAAAACTACAGGGATATGTGCTGACGCTGCAAGACATTTCAGACCGAAAGAAGAATGAAGAGGAAATTCGATTCCTGGCTTACCACGACGTTCTGACCAAACTTCCTAATCGGAAAGCCTTTTACGAACACCTGGATAATAAACTCTTACAGGAGTATTATAAAGAAAAAAACGATCGCCGGACATCGGCCAAGAATGAAAAATGGGCATTACTCTTTTTAGACCTGGATCGTTTTAAGATTGTCAATGATACGCTGGGACATGATGTCGGAGATGAGTTGTTAAAATCTGTAACTTCACGTTTGCGATCCTGTCTGCGTCAGAAAGACAGGATCTTCAGATTGGGGGGGGATGAATTTACGATTATACTCCACGATCTGACGGAAACTCTTGAAGCGGCAACGGTTTCTCGCAAGATTCAGAAGGAGCTTTCTCGGCCACATCGCATTCATTGTCATGAACTGTACGTGACGGTCAGCATCGGAATTAGTGTGTATCCTACTGACGGCACTAAAGTAGAAATTCTGGTAAAAAATGCTGATATGGCGATGTATGCTGCGAAAGAAGTTGGTGGAGGCTACCATTTTTTTACGGAGGACATGAACCAAAGAGCCCAGGAACGTTTGCACTTAGAGAATGGACTCCAACAGGCGATTCGCGATGAACAGTTTTTATTATATTACCAGCCTCTGGTCGATAGCAGAAACGGTATTGTCGGGATGGAAGCACTCATTCGATGGAATCATCCTCAGAAAGGCATTATTTCTCCTGATCATTTCATTCCGCTTGCTGAAGAAACCAGGACTATTGTGCTGATTGGGAAATGGGTTCTTAATACAGCATGTCGACAGTTAAAATCATGGCACGATGCCGGGTATGATACCCTCTATATGTCTGTGAATGTTTCGACTCGTCAGTTCATGGAAGCAGACTTTGTGGCCAGCGTCAACGAGGCGGTCGAAAGCAGCGGATTACGGCCGGAGTTTCTTAAACTCGAGATCACTGAAAGCAGTATCATGGAAAAACCTGATGAAGCCATCAAGAAAATGAATTCCCTACGAGCAAAGGGCGTCCATTTTTCTATTGATGATTTTGGTACAGGATATTCATCTCTGAGTCAGATGAAACGTTTCCCAATCGACACCTTAAAAATTGATCGATCGTTTGTGATGGATTCGATGAACAATCATGACGATCAAGAAATCATTAAAGCCATTCTATCAATGGCTCATAACCTGCACATTGAAACTGTCGCCGAAGGGGTCGAAACCGAAGAACAGAAAGAATTCCTGACCCGGGAAGGCTGTTTGATGATGCAGGGCTACTATTTTGGTAAGCCCGTCACAGTAGATGAATTTGAAAAAGCATTGCAAGAACATCATATGAAGGAATCGTAGACTTATGGCGGAATGAAGTAGTGTCTACTCGCGCTGAACGAGGCTCAACGCGAACGGCTTTCCGATTTTGGCGTTGTTGAAGATGATACAATTCCTTTCAGAGAAGGAGAACGGGCTGATGCCAGCGACGATGTAAGTCTCTTCAGCGTTCTGGCAGCTTTTATCGGGTATACTCGCTCAAAAATTGTACACAAAAATCGTATGCTGTTTGAAAATCGGGAAATGTCGAAGTCTCTATCGTTCCAGTGTTCGCCTTATCAAGCATTCTTTGCAATGAAAGTTTGGCGATTGCACTTTTGGGATCAAGAGCCGCTTCCAGACGCAAACCGTATTTTGCAGCATTCGAATACCAATTGTCATGCACCCAGTCCAGAACATCTTGACCCACCACTTTCAATTCAGAATGATCTGAGATCATTGCAACAACCTTTTTTTCTCTGATGAAATCGAGAGACTTCCACATTTCGTCAATGAAAAGTTGATTGCTGAGTTGAAAAAATCCCTTCCAGATCCCAATAGCTAAATGAGGGATTTCTGAAGAGCAATCATGCAACGTGGTGTAGGTTCCATCATAACATTTCGGATACTTTGCGTAGGTTAGTGTACTCATAATTCTTAATCTTTCTTTGGTCTGTTAAATTGATAGTAGTATTGCTGGGGTAGCAATATCATGATGAAATATTATTCATTGATTGTTGTGAGGGAAATTTCTGTGATGCGTCAAAGAATATAACATTTCCATCTACAATTTGTCAATATAATATTTGATTAAAAAAACATGATAGAGGGGAGAGCAGGGCATAAACCGCCCAAGTTCACAATTTGAAAACGTTTTTGGTAAAAATTTTTGTAATGAATTGTCTCGCACGTATGAAAGACAGAATATGCTGAACATTCCATATTTATACCGTGATAAGGCCGCCGCAGCCTATGAGCGACGTCTGGATCAGCTTGAAAGTATCTCAGACGCATTCCGTTGTGTTCACCGGGGTGAGCTTCAAGAGTACGATCTGGCCATCGATCGTTTTGGATCATGGCTCTGCGTCACGAATTTTGAGGAAGCTCTTTCGTCAAAAGCACTCTATGAAACCATCGAACCGGTGCTGGATTACTTCCAGAAACGCTTCGACTGCTGCGGTGGGCTCATCAGGACGAACCGACGCGATCCGCATCACCGCAAATTGTTCGGGGATGTCATGCATTGGGGCGAAAAGCCGCCGAAAACCTTTCTCATCAGAGAGTATGGTTTGCAATTCGAGGTTGCGCTGAACGATTCGCAGCATGTCGGACTCTTTCTTGATCAACGCGACACGCGTCGGCGCATCGCACGTATCGCGCGCGGTAGACGTGTCGCGAATCTTTTTGCCTTCACCTGTTCTTTTTCTGTTGCTGCGGCCCAGGCCGAGGCTGAAGTCGTCTTTTCGATCGATCTGGCTGCTGGAGCATTAGTGCGAGGAAAACGGAATTTCGCTCATAACGGCCTGACCAAAACAGGACGAGGGAAATTTATCAAAGAAGATGTGTTGAAATGGCTGGCCCGGCAGGTGCGTAAAAAGCGCGCGAACTCAGCAGAATTTAAAGCCTGGGATATTGTCATCTGCGATCCACCGGTCTTCGCTTCTTCCAGCAAGAAGGGGGTCTTCTCTGTAGAAAAGGCCTGGCCCGAATTGGCAGAACAGATTCGAGCCATTTTGTCGGACGATGGCGTTGCCCTGTTCTGCAACAACCACCGCAGCGGCGACGAGCGCTATTACCGTTCGGAACTGGAGAAGTCCTTCTCAAACATCACCCGCCTGCGCCCGCCTCTCGACTTTCCACAACTGCCTGGCTCCCCGCCCCATGTGAGAATCTATTGGTGTGAGGTATGAGAAATGTAAGGCTGTTGTGTCATATTGAACGACCAGCAAGCCATCCAGTTGAAAAGGCGGCCTGTAAATTGAAGCCTCCGGTGTCTGCATCGATGTCGATAATTTCACCGGCAAAATACAACCCCTTGACAAGTTTCGACTCCATTGTCTTTGGGGTTATCTCTTTCACAGACACCCCGCCGGACGTCACGATGGCTTCGTCAAACGAACGATATCCGATCACATCGAGCCGGAATTCTTTAAGCAGCATCCGTAAACGTTTACGTTCGTCGGTACGGAGCTCGCTCAGAGATTTGTCTTGTGAGATGTTCAGACGATCGAGGAAAACAGGGAGAAAGCTTTTAGGCAGCAATTGCTGCAACAGGGCTTTAATGTGTCGTTTGCTGTGTGTATGTATTTCTCGAAGTAAGCGCTGATCAAGTCTCGTATGATCGAGGGCGGGTTTCAGATCGATGGAGAGCAGGACTGGTTGCTTTTGGTCGAGACATTGGACGGCTGCGTGGCTTAGGGAAAGGATCGCCGGCCCAGACACTCCAAAATGCGTAAACAGCATCTCGCCAAACTGCTCGGCGATTTTTTTGCCCTGGTTCCATAGACTGGCAGTGACGTTTTTTAAACTTAATCCCTGAAGATTTTTAGCCGTATCTCCTTTTGTGACAAGCGGAACAAGAGACGGCGAAAGCGGTGTGATGGTGTGGCCAAGCTGAGAGGCCAGCGTAAAGCCTGCCCCATCCGAACCGGTTTTCGGATACGATTTCCCGCCTGTCGCCAGAACGACCTTTTCGGCCTGCACAATTCGGGATTCAGAGCCGGAAGATGTACGGCGTATCGTGACCAGGAATCCTCCATCAGACATCGTCACTAGATCAGTCACGTCACAGTTTGTCCACAACGGAATCTTCAGGCTGCCCACTTCATTGACCAGGGCTGCGACAACATCAGAGGCGCGATCGCTTTTCGGAAAATAGCGGCCTCCACGCTCGAGCTTGAACGTCACACCGAGTTTTCCGAAGTATTGCAGCAGATCGGTATTGAAAAATTCACGAAACGCTGGTCTCAGAAATCGTCCATGTTTGCCAAAATGTGAGAGAAAATCTTGAAGATTCGCAGCGTTAGTGATATTACAGCGCCCTTTGCCGGAGATTCTTAATTTCAAGGCAGGTCGGGGCATTTTTTCGACAAGAAGAATTTGCCGTGACGGAGCAAAACTTTTGATGGCCGCTATCAAACCTGCTGGTCCGGCTCCGATAATAACAATGTCATAGTGTTTGCGCTTCAAAGGTTTTTGACGCTCCTACTGAAAAGATATTCACGATCCAAGTCATCTCTTTGTAACCAATTTTGATAAAAAGAGAAATCCTCTGATACTGTCAAGGACTTTTTGGATGTCGTTGATTTGGGCAAAGGTTTTCTTATGATATTTCTGCTTTCAGCTTGACAGCACAGGAAGGCCTGACTGTAAGATTTTAGTGGGGCAGATTGCGTTTCTAACGTTTTTCGTTTCTCACAGAGTTCGCGGATCGTATAACGATGTAAAAACTGGTTTTTCTCTGTTAGTTGGTTTTTTTCTGTGTGCTCTGTGGCTCCGCGAGAGAAAAATGTTGAGAATTGAGATGGGGCAATAATTTTGCTCAGGTGCTCAGAGCGTCTGAGGGAAGAACCGATAATATTGACGATGGGAAGAACCTGTTCCGAAACACATAAGAGGGTACGCGGTGAAATGTTACATCCTTATCTGCTGCTTGCATTGTAACAGCGATTGTTACTGTGCTCTTTCCTGGAAATGATATGAAAAATATACGATATATTCATCGAGCAACTGGTGAGATACACCAGGAAATCGTTCCTGGTGAAAAATGGCTGCAATGGCTCTATCATAATCCTTTTGGCAGACTTGCCCTGCAGGCTGTCGTAAAAAGAAAGTTTTTATCACGCTGGTATGGGAAGAAAATGGATGCCCCGGCTTCACGGGCTAAAATTGTAGATTTTATCACGAGCTTGCAGATCGAGATGGATGAAGCTCTCCGTCCTGTCGATGAATTTCAAACGTTTAATGAATTCTTTATCCGACAGTTGGAACCGGACGCACGGCCAATCGACATGAATCCCGATGTGATTGTCTCGCCCGCTGATGGGAAAGTATTGGCGTTTGACGACATGCGCAGACTCGACACGTTTTTTGCCAAAGGGCAGGAATTTTCTCTCAATGAATTTTTAGCAGAAGATAGGTTGAAAAACAAATATATTGGGGGAAACTTGCTGATTATCCGTCTGGCGCCGGCAGATTACCATCGCTTTCATTTTCCGATGGATGGACAGATTTCCCGATCGACGCCTGTGAATGGCGATTATTATTCTGTTTCGCCGTACGCCGTTAAAAAGCACATCAGGATTTATTGGGAAAACAAGCGAGAGTATAGCATCTTGAGCACCGTAAATGCCGGTGATATTTTCCTCTGTGAAGTGGGCGCCACCATGGTCGGTTCGATCGTGCAGAGTTATATCCCTGAGACCGTTGTTAAAAAAGGACAAGAGAAAGGCTGGTTCAAATTTGGAGGGTCGACGATTATTGTTCTGTTAGAAAAAGATCGTGTGCAGATCGATCGTGATATTCTAGACAACACGAATAACGGTTATGAAACCAGCATTAAAATGGGGGAACACCTGGCAACAGCGTTTTAATAATCTCATAATGAAATTCTCTTGACGGTGGGCTTAAAAAAGCATGAGATACTATTAGAGCGCGTTATGAGGATATATGTTTTATGACCATTTTGATAAGCATGTCTTCCCTTTCTCAGCAACTGGATGATTCGTGTTAACCGGATTGCATGATACCGATGAATCTTAGACGTATGGGGGCTTGCTCACTTCTCTCTACAGTGGACAGGCTTCCAGCCTTTCGATCGTGCTTTCCATCGTCACTGGACGTTCATCACTGAACCGGATCGCGCAGTAATGGGCAGGTCATGCAGTGCCCGCCGCCACGACCTTTGCCGAGCTGGGAACCATCGATTGTGATCACCTCGACACCAGCTTTACGAATGTGAGTATTGGTGTATTCATTTTTTTCATACGAGATGACAACGCCCGGTTCCAGGGCCACTACATTATTGGCATCATCCCACTGCTCGCGGGCAGCTTGATATTTATCGCCCCCAGTGGGAATCACTCGCAACTCTTTCACGCCGACCGCACTAGCAACCGCATTGAGAAAACTGTGCTCTTTGGTGACGGATAATGTGCCTTCCCGCTCGCCGGGACGTACGCTGTACGCCACGATCGCTTCGACAATTTTGGGATAGATCGTGACCGCATCGCGATCCAGAAAAGTACAAACCGTATCAAGATGCATGTGCGCGCGATCTTTGGTCATCTGGCAGGCGATAATCCGTTCTACGCTTCCCTTGCGGAAGAGTGATTTTGCGATTTGCTCGATCATGATCGACGTGGTTCGCTCACTCATCCCGATTAACACAGTGTTGTTGCCGATGGGCATCACATCGCCGCCTTCCAGCGAGGTTTTACCGAAATCTTGAATTTCAAATCCGTCAAATGGTGCGTCGGCCGGATACCAGAATTTGAATGATGCCTCCTTAAACATCGGGTGATAATTGTAGATGGTGGCGACATTCATCATCTCCTGGCGGCGGGCTGGCCAATACATCGGATTCAGGGATACGCCGTTATAAATCCAACAGGAGGAATCGCGCGTAAAGAGTGTGTTAGGCAGGGGCGGCAAGACAAAAGTATCCCCATCTGCTGTAGCAGTGAGAAGCGAATGACGGGCAAGTCCTTTCACATCGACCCCCTTACAGGCTAACTCCGACGTTGTCAGTCCACCGATCAGATGGGTCGCCAGTTCCTTCGGCTTCATGTCCGACATGGCCTGCCGAATTTCATATACAGCTCCTGCGCCGACAGTGTATTCCGTGACCGTCGCCTCCAGTACTGTGGTTCGTGCTTCCTGAATACCGAGGGCTTCGGCCAGGAGTTTTTCCAGGTAGTATACTTTGACGCCACGATCACGCATGTGATCAACAAAGACATCATGCTGTTGGCGAGCTTTTTTTACCCAAAGCACGTCATCGAACAGTAATTTATCATGATTCGATGGCGTCAGCCGCTGCAATTCGAGATCTGGGCGATGCACCATCACTTTGCGGAGTTTTCCGACTTCTGAGCC
>PDWJ01000614.1_pt1 | contig 50692 bp, 44 predicted proteins | sample 1430881 | NCBI WGS metagenome assembly PDWJ01 (sample SAMN01162460, study PRJNA174530) | Oral metagenome, whole genome shotgun sequencing project. | biome: Marine environment; feature: Marine mammal; material: Swab sample of the gingival sulcus; isolation source: swab sample of gingival sulcus...
TTCTTTGGCAGAATAAATTCCCCAACCGATTAAACCAAGCACCAACGCCCCAATAATCAATTTATTTTTTATTGAAAATTTTATGATTTTGTCTAACATTTTTTATTTGTTTTTATTTTTAGGAATTGATAGAATAAGTACAAAGAGCCATAATTGAATTATAATTACGCCAAATGCAATAATTTGTGTTTGAAAAGCAACAGCAGAAAAATACCTTTTCCTTGCTCGCCTTTCATCAATTTTATGTATCAATAATTTTTTTTCACATTCATCAATATCTGTCCTTTTTCGTATATCGTTTTTTGTCCACATTGCAGATGAATCATTTTTGTTGGCAGGAATGTCAAGAAACCGCAACCTGTTTCCAATTAACCAACCGCAAATGACAATTGTGGTGATTGAGAGTAAAAGTCCAATATATTTTTTTCCTTTTTTTATTCTCCAAATCAATACTCCAGTAATCACTACAATGAATGAAATTGTTATAATATACTTTTCCATTTAAAATTTATTTTTGATTGTGTTTTCAATTTCAATAAATTGATAGAAAAAAAGAAGATACAATTAATCAAAGTCAATTGAATATTTGAAAATATTTTTTTTACCACACACTATACCTTATAACTTCAAAAGGTTATGAGATTCATTTTAAACAAGTTAAGCTTTAGGTGGCTGAAAAATAGTATCTACAAATGCTGAAGTATAGAATGATTTGTAGGAATTTACTTTGGTATGTTTTGATGAAATAAACGGTTTTATTTCAAAATTGATTTGGTTAGGTAAAAATGTTAAGACGGACAACTCCACATTACAGTGATGATGATGTTTAGTATTTTTGTCGTGCTCGCTGTCGTTTTGATGATGAGAATCGTTGTGCGTAGCCTCAGAACATAAATGCGTTTCTGTATCATCATACACCACAACATCATTATGAATCACCTGTGGAGGTGTCATTAATAGAAATGTTATAATGTAGATGATAAAGTTTTTCATCTGATTCATAGGTTAGTGCAGATACAAAGATATAAAATAAATTTTATTCCATATCTTTCAGTAGTTGATTCTTTTAATAATTGAATAAACTTAGTCTTTAAATTTTTTCGATAGGTAGTTTAGGCAGGGGCTAACATCAAAGTATAATCCTTCTAATTGGGAATCATTTTCAGCAAGGGTTAAATAATCGAAATGTTTAATTAAGCTTTGGGTACCACCAAATTTAAATCCAAGAACTTTCAATAAATTATATTCGTGAGAGGTGTAAATAACATAAAACGCTTGTTTTTCGTTTATTCCGTTACCAGAACTCATCAGTGCATCAATGATGATACGCATTTGCGTGACTCTTTTCTTGAAAGCTTGTTTATTTTTATTTTTGTCGAGTGCGTATAGTTGGTATACAAAAGCATTTAAGTCAAACGGTGTTTCTGAAAGTATTTTATTGGTTAAATCAATAATTGTATTCGTCTCAACTTTTTCTAATGATTTTTGTTTTTCTAAAATGGTGTTCAAGCTATCACTATAGTCTGAATTCGAATAAGGAGAATAGTCTTTATGAAAAATATAGCCATAATACAAATGCCTTTTTTCTTGTAAAGTCATTGTAGAATCGGCTTTTAAAAATCTTTTCATCAAAGTGTCATAAAATAAATTCGATTCCTTATTTTGAATGTTTTTTTCAATTTTTGTATAGTCGGGCTTTTCAAATTTCCAATTTTGAGAATAAGCGAATTGACTTAATAATAGGAATAGTGTTAAGATTAATTTGTTCATTTTTTGTGTTTTTGATAGTGTTTCGGTTTGAATACAACAAGTATATCACTTCAAAATAGAAATGATATACATTGTTTGTATGTTTCACAAAAATATGAATTTTTAATTAACCATAAGTTATTTTTTATAACTTATTTTTTTTGAAATCGGATGCTCCAAATACCTCTAATTTGATTTTCTTTATAACCTTGTGCTTGGTCGGTTGGATATAATTCGGCTAACTTTTTAAGCGTAGCAGGTTTTATTTGTTCGTTAGGGGTTCCATGACATTGTAAGCACATTGTATTGGTTTTTATGGGAGCATAAAACTGAATTTCTCCATTTTCTTCTTCTACAATTGGCTTTAATTGGGCTTTTTCTGAGAGTAATTTTTTGTATTGTTTGATAATGGACAACTCTTTTTCGTTAGGTTGGTTAGCAGGATTTCTTGTTTTATCGGAAACCCTTTTAATTGTTGCGTTAAAATGATTCGCCATGCTATCCGTTAATGGGTAAGCCTTATGATTACAAAATTGTAAAGCCTCTATCGTACCTTTCTTTTGAATAGTACCCATGAGGTTTTTTCCTAAAACTTTTTTTGTTCCCAAAGCATAAGACATTCCGATTTCGGCAGGTGTTTTTTCTTTTTCTACTTCTACTAATTGTTTTCCTGCATTATGGTAAGTTGCTGTTCCATGTTTTTCTTTCCAATGTTCTTTAAACCAAGTAGGCTCTTGGATTTGATAATCATAGACATATTCAGCGATTTTGGTCAGCATCTTATCCTCAAAACCTAAATTAGGCATCAGATTGAAACGCTCCACGGCATGGCTCAATTTTGCTTTTTCTTGAGTAGGATTTTTAGAAAAATTAACAAAGTCTTGGATGAATTGCTCTCTTGACATACCATCTTTTAAGTACATTGATTTGACAGCAACCATTGGAGGGGCAACGATTTCTTCGAATTTTGCCGATGGACTGTGGCATAAAAAACATTTTTTTTCTAATAATTCTTTTCCTTCAGGTACTTTTTGAACCGTTTCCTGCTGTGCAGGTGTTATTTCTTTTATTGTTTCGTTCTTTTTATTACAACTGATTAACGAAACGATGCTTAAACTAATGATGAATATTTTTTTCATGTGAACTTAATTTTTAGTTAGCCCAAAAGTAATAATATTGAACATAAATAAAGGTAACAAATATTACAATAATCCGTTTTTAGAGGTATTTTAGATTGTTTATAAATTATTTCAATTTTTTCTTATTATAATTTTTTAGGTAGTGTTTTTAAAATTGTATCTTTGCCAAAATTAAGAAATTAAAGATGTCAGAAATAAAACTCAATACCATAGCAGAAGCGATAGAAGATCTTAAAAACGGAAAAGTAATCATCGTCGTCGATGACGAAAACCGAGAAAATGAAGGAGATTTTTTATCCGCTGCCGAATTGACCACTCCAGAAATTATCAACTTTATGACTGTTCATGGAAGGGGATTGATTTGTACGCCTTTGCCTGAGGAGAGGTGCGACGAATTAGGTTTAGATATTATGGTAACCAGAAGTAGCGACCCTAAAGAAACCGCTTTTACGGTATCGATTGATTTACTTGGAGATGGTGTTACCACAGGGATTTCTGCAAGTGATAGAGCAAAAACTATTTTGGCATTAATGAACGAAAAAACCAAGCCGACTGATTTTATGCGTCCAGGGCATATCTTCCCATTGAGAGCTAAAAAAGGAGGAGTTCTGAAAAGAGCAGGACACACCGAAGCAGCCATTGATTTAACTCGTTTGGCGGGGCTGAAAGAAGGAGGTGTCATTTGTGAAATTATGAATGATAATGGAACAATGGCAAGACTTCCTGAATTAATAGAATTGGCTAAAAAGTTGGACATTAAAATTGTTTCCATTGAAGATTTAATTCATTATCAACTTCAAAAAGGAGATTTAATCGAAAGGATAGAAGAAAGAGCCGTGAAAACACATTACGGAGATTTCCAATTTTATGCTTTCAAAGAGGTGGGAACGGACCAAATTCATTTTGCACTGACCAAAGGAAATTGGACACCAAATGATTCTGTTTTAGTCAGAGTACAAGCATCAAATACTTATTTTGATGTGTTGAGTAGATTGCATTCTGGGGAGAAACCTTTACTTGAAAAGGCTACGAAAATGATTAACGATGAAGGGCAAGGAATTATTATTTTCATTAATAATGTTTCTACCCAAGAGAATACACTACGAAAGCTACAACAATTTTTAGATTTTCAGGATGGAGCAGAGGCTCGTCCTACCTTAGCGTCTAATTTTAGAGATTATGGAATTGGAACACAAATTTTGAAAAATTTAGGGGTAAATAAATTTAAAGTTTTAACGCAAAGTCCTCATATTCAACCACAAGTGGGTGGTTATGGTGTAGAAGTTACCGAAATGGTAGAACTGAAATAAATGAATACAAAAACCGAAAAATTAGAGGCTTTTTCTCGCTTGCTTGACATTATGGACGACTTGCGAGAGCAGTGTCCTTGGGATAAAAAACAAACCTTGCAATCTCTACGACCTTTGACTTTGGAGGAAACTTACGAATTGTCCGATGCTTTGATGCAAAACGACTTTCAGGAGATTAAAAAAGAATTGGGAGATGTACTTTTACACTTGGTTTTCTATGCTAAAATAGGTTCAGAGGAAGGTCAGTTTGATATTGCTGATGTTATTAATGCACTCAATGAAAAATTGATTTTCAGGCATCCTCATATTTACGGAGATACCAAAGTTCAAGATGAGGAAGAGGTAAAAAGAAATTGGGAGAAATTAAAGCTAAAAGAAGGGAATAAGTCTGTTTTGGCAGGAGTTCCCAAGGGTTTACCGAGTATCGTAAAAGCCACTCGAATGCAAGAAAAAGCCAAAGGAATTGGTTTTGATTTTGAAAACAAAAAAGATGCTTGGGCAAAAGTAGAGGAGGAGTTGGCAGAGTTTCATGCTGAGGAAACCCTTGAAAAACAAGAAGATGAATTTGGAGATGTTTTATTTTCGTTGATTAATTATGCTCGGATTTGTGGCATTAATCCTGATACGGCATTAGAGAAAACCAATCTTCGATTTAAGGCTCGGTTCCAACAAATGGAAAAATTTGCCGAACAAGAAAACACAAAACTTCAAGATTTGTCCCTTGACCAAATGGAAGCACTTTGGCAAAAAGCAAAAAGGAGTTTGAGTTGATAATGAATTACCTAATCATCTCATTTCCCAATTAATTTCAAAAAAGCTTCTTCGGTAATAATATTGATGCTGTCTATTTTTTCAGCTTTTTTGAGTTTACTTCCTGCTTTTTCACCAACGACTAAATAATCAAGGTTTTTGGAAACGGAGGATAACTTTTTACCACCATTTTGCTCTACCATTTCTTCAGCTTGTGAGCGAGTGAATAGCGTTAATTTCCCTGTAAATAGAAAGGATTTCCCTTCTAAAATAGTACTGATAGGTTGGTCTTCATCGGCTGATTTTTCAAGCTGAACACCAAAACTTTTCAGTTCGTTAATCATCGTGATATTTTCTTCTTTTTCAAAAAACTGAATTAAACTTTCAGTGATTTTTTCGCCAATATCTTCTACGGCAATCAGTTCCTCTAAACTTGCCTTTTGTAAAGCCTCAATGGACGGAAAGGTCTTAACGAGTTTCTTGGCTACGGTTTCGCCAATATGCTTTATTCCCAATCCAAAAAGCACTTTTTCAAAAGGTTTTGCTTTGGATTTTTCTATGCCGTCGATAATATTCTGAGCCGATTTTTCTGCCATTCTTTCCAACGGTAAAAGTTGATTTTTAGTCAGTTTGTATAAGTCGGCAGGGTTTTCTATTAATTGAGCATTATAGAGTTGCTCAATGGTTTCACTTCCTAAATTGTCAATATTCAGGGCTTTTCTTGATACAAAATGAATCATTTTTCCGATCACTTGCGGAGGACAATGGTTTTCATTAGGACAAAAATGAATGGCTTGATCTTCTATTTTAATTAAAGGCGTATCGCATTCAGGGCAGTTTTTAATAAAGTTAATCGGTTGAAAATTGAATACTCTACTTTCCGTATCTACGCCCACGATTTTAGGGATGATTTCGCCACCTTTTTCTACAAAAACAAAGTCATCCTCGTGTAGGTCTAATTTTTTAATAATATCTTCGTTATGCAAGGAAGCTCTTTTAACAATAGTTCCCGCCAATAAAACAGGTTCTAAATTCGCCACAGGAGTGATTGCTCCTGTTCTTCCCACTTGGTAACTCACTGATTTTAATTGAGTTCTAACCTTTTCTGCTTTAAATTTATATGCCATTGCCCAACGAGGAGATTTGGCGGTATAGCCTAATGTTTTTTGTTGGTTTAAATTGTTGACTTTCAATACTATTCCGTCTATTTCAAAAGGCAGGTGATGTCTTTCTTTATCCCAAAAATCAATGAATTTTTTAACTTCATCCAAGTTTTTGCACAATTGGGCTTGTTGTGAAGTTTTAAATCCCCAATTTTTAGCCTTTTCCAAAAGTTCCCAATGGGTTTTAGCATCGCTTTCTTCGGCAACAAATTGATAGAGTACAGCGGACAATTTTCGTTTGCTCACTTCCGTAGAATCTTGCATTTTGAGCGTTCCACTGGCGGTGTTTCTTGGATTCATAAAAGCGTCTAATCCTTCTGCTAATCGCTCCTCATTGATTTTATCAAAATTATTTTTGGTTAAAAAAATCTCTCCTCTCATATAAAATTTTTCGGGAGCATTATTTAGTATTAAAGGAATATCGGCAATGGTTTTCACATTATTGGTAATTTCATCGCCTTGGAAACCATCTCCACGGGTAACGGCTTTGGAAAATCTGCCATTTTCGTACAGAATAGAGATAGAGGCACCGTCGTATTTGAGTTCAGCGACAAATTCTACAGGCTCCTCGATGGTTTTAATAATGCGTTTTTCCCAATTTTCTAAATCTTCATAATTATAAGAATTGTCTAATGAATACATTCTAAATTCGTGCTGAACGGTCGGGAAATTTTTGGTAATACTTCCTCCAACTCGTAGAGTAGGCGAATTTTCATCGTGAAATTCAGGGTGTTTTTGCTCTAAATCTTGAAGTTTTTTGAGTTGGGTATCGAACTCAAAATCAGAGATGGTGGGCTGGTCTAAAACATAATAATTATAATTATGCTGGTGTAATTCTTTTCGTAATTCCTCTATTTGTTGCTGAATATTATCTGACATTAGCTTGAAGATTTTTACAAAAGTAAGGATATTTTTATTGCAAACCATTTTAATATTTTGAAATGTATTGCTGGGAATACATAAAATGAGAAGCTTTCATATATTTAATTTTTTATCTTTGCTTTTTAATTTCAATCTTGTGATAAATAACAATCAACCACTTGCGGAAATCTTACGCCCTCAAAATTTAGATGAAGTTTTGGGACAAGAACACCTTACAGGAAAGAATGCACCAATTCGAAAAATGCTAAAAAACGATACCATTAGTTCGCTTATTTTCTGGGGACCTCCCGGGGTAGGAAAAACTACCTTGGCGGAGATTATTTCGCAGCAATCCGATCGCAGGTTTTACCAGCTTTCTGCTGTTTCCAGTGGCGTAAAAGAGGTAAGAAAGGTGATTGAAGACTCTAAAAAACAACATCTTTTTTCAGGAAAATCTCCGATTTTATTTATTGATGAAATTCATCGGTTTAATAAATCTCAACAAGATGCTTTGCTTCACGCTGTGGAAAAGGGTTGGATTGTATTAATTGGTGCAACCACCGAAAATCCAAGTTTTGAAGTCGTATCTGCCTTATTGTCTCGTTCTCAAGTTTTTGTTTTGAAGTCTTTATCTTATGAGAAATTGGAGGAACTCATCAATATTGCCACAAATAAATTCAACGAAATACATCAAACGAGTTTTAAAATTGTTGATAATCAGGTTTTTATTCAGTATTCTGGTGGAGATGCTCGAAAGCTCATCAATGCCATAGAATGGGTTTTGAATCAGTTTAAACATCTAAAAAACAAAGCGATAACAAGAGAGGATGCAGTGTCTGTTTTGCAGGAAAATATGGCGAATTATGATAAAAATGGAGAGCAACATTATGATATTATTTCAGCATTCATCAAATCGATACGAGGAAGCGACCCAAACGCAACTGTCTATTGGTTAGCGAGAATGTTGGTAGGTGGGGAAGATGTGAAATTTATTGCGAGGAGATTATTGATTTTGGCTTCGGAAGATATTGGTTTGGCAAATCCGAATGCTTTGGTCATGGCGAATAATTGTTTTCAGGCAGTAAGTGTAATTGGACTTCCTGAAGCTCGGATTATATTGAGTGAAACGGCAGTTTATTTGGCAGTTTCTCCGAAAAGTAATTCTACTTATATCGCCATCAATAAAGCCATGGATTTTGTAAAGCAAACAGGCGATTTACCTGTGCCTTTAGCATTAAGAAATGCACCTACTAAACTCATGAAAGACATGGATTATGGTAAGAACTATCAATATTCACATAACTATAAAGGAAATTTTGTAGAGCAAGAGTTTTTACCGAAAGAAATTTCTGGAACTTCTTTTTATCAACCTTCCCAAAATACCACCGAACAAAAAATCGCTAAAGAATTACAAAAAAAGTGGAAAGACAAGTATTAGGCTTTCAATTTATAGGGAAAATAAAATGACTTTAAAGGTAAAATACTGTTTTCAAATAATGAATTCACTTTAACTTTTTGAGTTCAGTGTTTAACGCAATTTTAACATCTTGACAGTACTTTCTTAACATTTAAAGGAATACATTTGCAAGTGATGAAGTATAAATACATATTACTTATTGGATTTGTCATTTTTGGACAACAATTTTTGAAGGCTCAAAAGTCTTATAATGCTTTGGTTTATAAAGGAAATGAAAATTTTCAACAGAAGAAATATGCCCAAGCAACAACGCAATTTAAAAAAGCAACACAGACCAAAGCAAAAGATTTCACGGCTCAATACAATTTAGGGAATGCCTTATATAAAGATAAAAAATATGAGCAAGCCGTTGCCGAATGGACAAAAGGATTAGATTTATCAGGCAATAAGTTTGACCAATCTGCTATTTTACACAATATTGGGAATGCTTATATGCAATTGAATCAGCCTGAAAAAGCATCTGAATTTTATAAAAAGTCTTTGGCAAAAGATAGAAACAAAGCCACCTTGAAAAATTTGCAAATCGCTAAAAAGAAACAACAAGAAAATCGACAGCAAGAGCAAAAACAACAGAATAAAAAAGACAATAAGTCGGACCAAAAAAATAATAAAAATCAACAACAGTCCAAGGATAATCCACAAAAAGGGAAACCCCAAGATAATGGGAAAGGAAACCAAAATAAAGGAGCATCCGATGGTGATCGAAAAGGAAATAGCAAGGAAAAAAAGCAACAGAAAAAATTACCTAAAGAATTGGAAAATGCCATTATGAATAGAGTGGCAAATAAGGAACGAAATACGGCTCGTAGAATACTGAACCAAAAATCTAATTTTACGCCAGAAAGCAAAGAAAAAGATTGGTAATGCGTTCTTCTCTACTCTACTTTTTATTTATTATTTTCAGCCTTTTTTTAAAAGGTCAGGTGAGTGTTTTTCCTGTTGTTAGCAAAGAACGCCTTTATCTTAATAAGCCATTTCACCTTACATTTGTCGTTAAAATAAAAGGTCAGTTAGACACAGAATCTCCTCTTTACTTACCCGATTTATCGAAGTTTCAGGTAGTAGGAAGTGCATCTAATTATCAAACCGTCGTTAAAGGAAACGAAGTTGAGCATCAAAAGGTATATCAATGGGTTTTAAAGCCTTTGAAAAAGGGAAAATTAAAAATAGGAGTAGCCAAGATAAAAGTAAATGGTCAATTTTATTCTACAGAGCCTATTGATATTTTTGTCAATGATGTTAGCCCATCAACGAATTCGTATTTGAAGCAAAAAGATAGTCCTATGACCATGGATGTCCTATTGGATAATTCGGAAGTGTATGAAAATCAGCCTGTTTATGGTAGTGTTAAAATCTATGCTACTAATCCAAATGAACTGAGACAAATTAAAAAAATCAGTTTCCCTCCTCAAGAAAATATAGCAATTCAGCAGGTGACTTACCGAAAGTCGAATGTACAAATGATGGATAATCGTCTTTTTGTTCAGGAGGTTGCACAGTTTGTGAGTATTCCTACTCAATCTGGGGAATTGGAAATTCCATCCATTGCTACAAAGGCATTCAAAGGGCAAAAGCTTGTTTCTAAACCAGTGAAACTTAAGGTAAAACCATTGCCTAAAAATCCACCAAAAGGTTTTTTAGATGCTGTTGGCGAAGATTTTACCATCAATATTAGTTCGGATGTTAGGGGTAAAATGCTTGTTTCTAAACCGATTAATTTAAAAATTAAAATAAAAGGAAAGGGGAATTTAACTAAAATGAAGTTGCCTAAAATTAAAGTTGCCAATGCAGAAGTCTTCCCTCCAAAAATACAACGAAATATTAGTGAAAATCCTAAAAATAGGAGAGGAGAGGTAATCGCACAATATGTGATAGTGCCTAAAAAATCGGGGAACTTAAAGATCTCAACAGAGGACTTTGCTTATTTTAATACGCATCATGAACGCTATATGAAAGTGCCAATTTCGCCTTTAGTATTAAGCGTTGAGGCTAAAAAAGAAAAAACGATTTTTCATGATACCAGCGACTATTCTCCCCCAACTTTTCGGTATCAGGACCAACAAAAACCAGTAAAAAATACGGAAAAAATATTTGATGGGAAGCTTATCTTACTCAATATATTGGCATTGATAATATTACTAATCGCTTTTTTCGGTTTTAGAAAATGGCAAAAAAATAATATTAAAAATAAGAATAATTCATTAGGGAATACTTTGGGTTCGGTCGAAGAATCAGAGGAAGAAATCAAAGAAAATTTTGAAAATAATATTCAAGATGATTTATTTTTTCTTAAAAAAATGAAGGACGAAAAGAAATACGAAGCCTTTTTTAAAGAAATAAATGAACTGGAAGATAAATGTAAAAATAAACTTCAAATTTCAGATTTACAGCAGTTTATAAACGAATCGTTAGGAGCCGAACAAGTTGAAAAATATCAAAAACTTCAGGAAAAAATACAATGGGAAAAGTATGCTCCACTCAAGAATGCTAAACAAATAGATGAAATCTATCATGCGATTGTTAAATTGTATTTAGAAATTAGCAAATAAGTGAAAAAAAAGATTATTTTTGCCGAAAATTTAAAAGCGAAAATAATGTTTCAAGATTTTTCTATTAAAGAAGTCCTAACTTCATTTATGGTACTTTTTGCAGTGATAGATATTTTAGGTTCTATTCCACTGATTGTAAGTTTAAAAAAGAAATTCGGAAGGATAGAGTCCGAAAAAGCCTCTTTAGTGGCGGGTGCGTTGTTGGTTACTTTTCTTTTTGTGGGAGAAACGCTACTTACTTTCATTGGGATTGATGTCAATTCCTTTGCAATAGCGGGTGCTTTTGTGTTATTCATCATTGCTTTGGAGATGGTCTTAGGAGTTCAAATTCAGCGTGGTGGCGAAGCGAAGTCTGCTTCTATCGTACCGATTGCTTTTCCACTGATTGCGGGAGCAGGTTCTTTGACGACGACCCTTTCTTTAAAGGCGGAATTTGCAACGATTAATATTATTTTAGGAATTATTTTAAATATTATTTTGGTCTATGTTGTGTTAAAATCTGCCAATTGGATTGAGAAAAAAATTGGAGAAGGAACAATTAAAGTTTTAGAAAAAGTTTTTGGAGTTATTCTTTTAGCGATTTCTATTAAATTATTCACAACAAATTTTGCTCAAATTGTACAAAGTTATTTTCAATTTTAGTATTTTTGAACCATGAAAACAATATATAAAGTCTTTTTAGGAATTTTTATCCTTTTTACAGCGATTAATTTTTATGCAATCGATTGGAATTTAGGATTTCTACATGATGAAAATACCAAATATGTCTTCTCTATTTGTGCGGGTATTATTGGGCTGATTTTCGTATTTGTAATGAACACTTGGAGTAAGTTGGGAATAAAAAAATAAAAGGTTTTTTTCAGTTTTTCCAAGTAAAAAGCACCACTTTATTTTGAAGTGGTGCTTTTTGTATGATGATGGGAGTGATATTAGATTTCTGTATCTAAATCCCAATTTTGTAAATAATCGTGTACATGTTTTAGGAACATTCCTCCAAGAGAACCATCTACTACTCTGTGGTCATAAGAATGCGACATGAACATCATATTTCTAATCGCGATTACATCTCCGTTTTCAGTTTCTAAAACAGCTGGTTTTTTCACGATATTACCTACCGCCAAGATCGCAACCTGTGGCTGAGGGATAATAGGGGTTCCCATTAAATTCGCAAAACTTCCTACATTAGAAATGGTGTAAGTAGCACCTTGCGTATCCTCTGGTCTTAATTTTTTATTTCTCGCTCTATATGCTAAATCATTTACCGCTTTGGTGATTCCTAAAAGAGATAATTGGTCTGCATTTTTAATCACAGGAACGATTAAGTTTCCATCAGGTAAAGCAGTTGCCATACCGATATTGATGTTCTTTTTCTTAATGATTTTATCTCCGTTTACAGAAATATTAATCATTGGGAAATCCTGAATAGCTTTTACAATAGCCTTAATGAAAATAGGAGTGAAAGTCAGTTTTTCTCCTTCTCTTTTCAAGAAAGCATCTTTGTGTTTGTTTCTCCATTTCACGACATTGGTTACATCAGACTCGATGAATGAAGTTACATGAGGAGCAATTTGTTTTGCTTTCAGCATATTTTCAGAGATGATTTTCCTCATTCTATCCATTTGGATAATTTCTTCGCCTGCTCCTGCGGTAATCGTTGTTGCAGGTGTACTTGCAGGTGCAGAAGTAGTTTTTGGTGCGGTAGGTGCTGGTGTTGCTACTGCTTTTGTTTCACCTTTTGGTCTATTGGCTACAAATGCCAAAATATCTTCTTTGGTAATTCTACCTTCAAGACCACTTCCTTTAATTGTTTTTAGTTCTTCTTCGCTAATGTTTTCTTCGGTAGCGATAGATTTTACAAGTGGAGAAAGATAAAGCTCTCCTGAGAATTCTACTTTATTATTTTCTAATGGTGTTTCTAAAGTTTTTACAACTTCAGGTGCTGGAGTTTCTTCTACTACATTTGCTGTAACAGGAGTAGCCTCTGCACTACCTTCCCCTTCGATTTCCAAAATAGCAATAGCTTCACCTACTTTGGCTACTTCGTCGGTATTTTTTAAAATTTTAACAATCTTTCCAGATACTGGTGTTGGAACATCGGAATCCACTTTATCCGTTGCAATTTCTACAACCGAATCGTCTTCATTTACACTATCTCCTTCGTTGAATAACCAAGAGATAATCGTTGCTTCCATCACGCCTTCTCCCATAGAAGGAAGTAGTAATTTATATTCTGCCATTTCTATATTTAATAAGATTTTGCCAAATATACGAAAAATGTTTTTTTTGATGAAAAAACACTGAGATTATTTCGCTAGGAAACGAGGTTTTATTGAAACTCTATAACCATTTTGTCTTTTACGGAAAGATTAAACAGGGTTTTGGCTCCATTATTCGCACTGCCTTTATAGACATAAAAGGTTAGATAACCTTCTTGGTTAAAGAAAAATCCGCTATTTCCATGATATTTTGACTCTTTTTCCCAATGCGTTACAATATCGGTATAATGTTGATGTATTTTGTTGAACTTTTCGAACCTCACCCTAATGGTAAAGGAATTATACTGCTTGCTTTTTTCCTCAAAAATACTACGACTAATATTGGTTACGACATCTCCAAAATGCGTTATATAGACGATATTTCCGACAATTCTATTTTTATTAATAATCACCTGAGGTGTCATTAGTTCTTTAATATGGTCTATTTTTTTACCAATCAGTTCTGGAAGTCCTCCTCTTTGCAGGTGAACAGCACACGGAGCAAAAATATCTACCGATGCAAAATTCACCACATCATCAAAACGGTTATTCAGCGTGATATGATAAATCGCTTCAGGTTTGATATGATGGAATAATAAACTAATCAAACCATTATCTGCACAAATGAAATAATGACCATCTATTTTCGCCACGATATTTTTTCTTTCCTTATGGTAAAAACTATCAACGGAAATAATATGCACAGAACCCTTAGGGAAAAAATGATAAGAATTCCTCACAATATGTGCTGCTTCCAACAAATTATGAGGGTCAATCTGATGAGAAATATCAATCACTTTGGCATCAGGATTTAAGGAAACGATACTGCCTTTAATGGCAGGTACTTGATAACCTTTGTTTCCAAAATCTGAGGTAAGTGTAATGACAGACATTTCTAATGAATATAAAAGTGAAAAAAGAGATTGAAAACAACAATTTACAAATGCCCAAATTGCTCTAACATTCGTTTGTCATTCTCAAAAAACATTCTGATATCTCCCATTTGGTAAAGTAACATTACGATTCGTTCTATTCCCATTCCAAAGGCATATCCTGAGTATTTTTCGGTGTCGATATTTACATTTTTCAAAACGGCAGGATCTACCATTCCGCAACCCATAATCTCTAACCAACCTGTTCCTTTCGTGATTTTATAATCAGTTTCGGTTTCTAATCCCCAATAGACATCCACCTCTGCACTTGGTTCGGTGAAAGGGAAATAAGAAGGTCTCAATCTGATTTTCGATTTACCAAATAATTCTTTTGTGAAAAACTGAATGGTTTGTTTTAAGTCTGCAAAACTCACTTTTTCATCAATGTATAAACCTTCTATTTGGTGGAAAATACAGTGCGAACGAGCCGAAATTGCTTCATTTCTGAAAACTCTCCCCGGAGAAAGAATTCTAATTGGCGGTTCGTTATTTTCCATATATCGAATTTGCACCGAAGAAGTATGCGTTCTTAACAATACATCAGGGTTTTGCTCTATAAAGAAAGTATCTTGCATATCTCTCGCAGGGTGATATTCAGGAAGGTTTAGGGCAGTGAAGTTATGCCAATCGTCTTCGATTTCTGGACCATCTGCAGTTGCAAAACCAATGGATTTGAAAATGTCAATAATCCTATTTTTAACCAAATTAATAGGATGACGAGAACCCAATTCTAATGGTGTTCCTGGTTTTGTTAAATCCTCTTTTATAACTGTGGTGTTCGATTCAAGGGCAGATTTTAAGGTGTCTATTTTTTGAGCAACGGCTTGTTTTAACGCATTGATTTTTTGCCCAAATTCTTTTTTCTGCTCGTTAGGAACTTGTTTAAACTGAGCGAATAAGTCGTTTAAGATTCCTTTTTTACCACTAAATTTGATTCGAAATTGCTCTATTTCGTCTTTATTCGTTGAGTGAAAATTATTTACTTCTGCTAAAAGTTGATCTATTTTTTCTAACATCTCCATTGATTTCCTTTAAATGACAAAAGTACAATTTTATTCAGAGATAAGAAAAAAGTTGGAGGATAAAATTGGGTCAAATGCACGAAGTATTTATGTATAAAAAATAAGAAGTAACCTCTTGCGTATTATTTTTCACATAATATTGGAGTTTCCACCAATGGCATAGATGGATTTTTTAGGAAAATACAGTGAAAAATCCGTAAAATTGATATTGTTCGAGGCGGAGCGATAGCGAAGCAAGTTTTATCAATTTAGGATTTTGAACAAAATTTTTCAAAAATTCATCTGAAGCCTTGAACTTTTGGTTCTTTTGCTTCAAGGCAAAAGAATGAGAAAGAATAAAATGCTAATTTTCAATTAATATATCTTTTGAAATAATATTTAATAATGCACAATAGGTGTAATAATAGTTCTAACCTTTGTTTATCATTGCGTTAATTTAAAAATTTCATGCGTTTAATCTAAGGTGAAATTTGTTTAGTGTTAGTACGAAATAGACTGAAAATAAAAAGCAGTCAGCTAAAAAGCCAACTGCCATTTGTTATTTGCTAAAAACGAATGATTATTGAGTATTCGCTTTGATAATTACTTGAACATTCAGTTCATCTTTGATGATAACATCTTTTACATCAGATTTATATTGTACTCCAAATTCTTGTCGATTAATGTTTTGTGGAGCTGTAGCGATTTCCAAATCGTTTTCGTTCACACTTACATTGGCTTTAAACTGAATAGGCTTTGTAATTCCTTTAATCGTCATATTACCGTCCAAAATAGTATTGTAATCGGCATTTTCTTCCGCTGCTGAAACTTTAGTAATTTCATAAGTAGCGGTTGGGAATTTTTCTACCTCGAAGAAATCTTCATTTTTAAGATGACTATTCAGCTTTTGTGCTTTCTCTTCATCTTTAAGGTCTAAACTCGCCAATGTATTCATATCAGCCACAAATTTCCCACTTTCTAATTTTCCGTCTTTTACGGTAATATCAGCCGACTGAAATGTGATAATTCCAAAATGACCGCCCTCTTCTTTTCCTTTGAAAATTTCCGAACCTTTCCAATTGATTTTACTTTCCTCCTTATTGATATTGAAAGTAGCTCCCTCTTTGGTAGTTTCTACTTGATGAGATTCACTTGTTGGTTTTTTATCTTCAGTACAAGCGCTAAGCGTTGCTACTACTGCTAAACTTAAAATAATTTTTTTCATAATATTAAATGGATTTATTTTTTTTCTTTTTTCTTTTTTCTAAAAATATAATAATAATGAGTAAGATAATAATGACTGTACAGGCAATCATTTCGGTAGCGTAATCAAATGGGTGAACCCAAATTTCTTTAAACACATCCCAACGCCCTAAGATTTCAACAAAATTCCAAAAAATAGTCACCGTAGGAATCGCATAACGAATCGCATATCCCATATTGGGTTTTTGAAGCAATTTCCAAAATAGGTATAAGGAAAGGAGTAAAGAGCCATAGGCAACAAAATGCGTTACTAAACTTTCATCACCAATTAATTTTTCATCATAGATGAATAAAAGCAAAAGGTAAAAAGTCCAAAGCATCATATTAATCTCCATAAAAGTCGTAACCGTTACATTACGAGTGGAAGGTTTTATTTCTTTTAAATTGACTACTTTTACTCGTTTTTGTAACCAAGTGAATAGGTTGCAACCTGTTTTTGTTCCGAAGAAATAATAAATCATAATAATCGTCCAAAAACCTATTGAACCCTGCATTACTCTATATTCTGGTTTGGTGGCTATCTCTCCCGCAATGTCAAAAATAGGAAGCACTTCCATTCTTCCTGCATAATATACCAACGAAAATTCTACCCAACCTGTCCAAACAAATAATCCTGAAAACAATCCCAAAAGTGTGGAGTTAACTTGTTTTTTAGAGAGCATTCCTAAGATTAATAAGATTAATCCTAAAAACCCTAATCCTATGGCTGCTGGGAAAAGATAATCGTGTCCTAAAGTCTTTTCCATTACAATCATTAGAGCATGTCCTAAGGGCATCGTAAGCAATACGATGATAAAAGCAAATATTCCTACAAAAGGCTTTTTAATTTTCATAATCAAGGTGTAAATTTAATATAGTTTATATTTATTCTAAATACATAAATGCAAAAATAAGGTATTTTTACTTAAAATAGTATTTTTACTTGATTTTTTTTACCAAACAGTAAGGTGAAAGGTAGCAAGGTTATATTGTAGAGATGCAATGTATTGCTTCTTTTACGGTTAAAATGTTTGATTTCGTTCAAGACTCTATAAAAAGGAAGTAGTTGAGCGAAGTTAACTAAATATATGAAATGGTTTAAATGAGATTTTCAAGGTGATATTGAGAAAGATTAATGTTGGTCTAAATCTGAAAAATGAGTATTTGTTTAGTCTATAAAGAATAATTATATTTGCGAGGAGGTTATCGAAATTAATAATAAACTTAATTAATCATTCGAAAAAAAAGAATGTTAGGGCTGTGAAAAAAAATGAAATAAACGAAGTTGATTATATCGAAAGTTTAGGCAATTTGTTAGCGACGTACCGCTCTGATTTAATTTACATTCAATCATTTGCTGATTTTAAAAAAGGGGAAATATCCGAAGAGTTATTTCTCTCAAAAAAGATTGGTTCGTTTCAAAAATTTATAAATGATTTCAGAGTAGCAAGGAATATTTCAAAAGAAAAAAAACATGAGTTTTTAAAAGATTTAATGCTTTGGGTAAAAAAAGGAGAAGCTGATAATGTCGATGAGTTAGCAAAAAAAATGTCAAAATCAGGTTATACGCATGGAAAGGTTATGACATCCTTGTGTTCAAAAGTTTTATTCTTAAATAACCCCTATGAAATTGTTCCAATAGATCGATTAGCCAAAAAAACTTTAGGTTATAAGGGGAATAATTATTCAGAATTTAAATTATTATTAAATCAGTTTAAAGAAGATAATAAATTAAAAATTAATTCTTATTTAAAAAGTGTTGAAAAGTATTTGTGTGAAATCGAAATCGATTTTAATGAAAAAATACAAAATATAGAAATTATAAGGGTTAATAGATATCTGGATAAAATTCTTTGGACAAAAGGAAGATGAAATATTGGTGATGAAATTTTTTAATAATGAACGATACAATTACAAAAAGAATATATGCTTACTTTATTGATATGTTGGTATTGTGTATTCCATTATATATTGTCATCATTATTTTTTGGGACGATATGATTAAGCTACAACCTAACAAATTTCTTTATTACTCGTTATTTTTGCAGTTTGTTCCATTCTTATTGTATTTTTTTATTTCTGAGTTTATTTTTCTATCAACCGTCGGTAAAAAAGTAATGAAACTAAAAGTATCCTATGAAAAAAATCGGTTTTTATCTATTTTAATAAGGACTTTGTCGAGGTTAATACCATTAGAGCTTATTTCTTTTTTAATTTTAAAAGACCAATTACTTCACGATAAAATTTCTAAAACAAAGGTTTATGGAGCAATGGTAAAACATATTGTCCAATAAAGTTCAAAAACATTGTCAAACAACTATTAAAAAAAGGCTGAAAACTTAATTTCAACCTTATTCTTAACCTCAACCTCAATTAAACAAATCTCTTACTTTATCGAAAAATGTTTTTTCTTTTCCTGAGGGTTCGGCGTTCATATCACCGTTATTGATTTGTTTTTCAAAGAATTCTTTTTGTTCATCGGTAAGCTTTTGAGGAGTCCACACATTCACATGAATGAACATATCTCCTTTTCCATAGCCTTCTAAACTCGGTAAACCTTTACCTGCCAATCGTAAAATTTTCCCCGATTGAACTCCAGCATCTATTTTTATTTTTACTTTTCCACCTACCGTTTTAATTTCTTTTGAAGTACCTAAAGCCGCTTCAGCGAAAGAAATATACAATTCTTGATGAAGATTATCGCCTTCTCTCTTAATGGCTTTATCTTCTTGTTCTTCCACAACAACTAATAAATCTCCAGGAATACCACCAAACGGAGCATCATTTCCTTTTCCTCTCACATTCAGTTGTATTCCTTCTCTTGCTCCTGCAGGAATTTTAATCGTTACCTCTTCCTCTTCTCGGATAAGCCCTTGTGCATTAGCACCTGAAGGGATTTTGTCGGCTACTTTACCGATTCCCTGACAGCTTGAACAAGTCGTTTGTGTTTGCATCTGACCAAGTGGTGTGTTCATGACTCTTACCTGAGCTCCCGTTCCGTTACAAGTAGGACAAGTTTTAGAAGTCGCTCCATTGGCTACCTTCATTCTTTTTACTTTGATGGTTTTTTGTGTTCCATTCACCATCTCTTCGAGGTTGAGTTTTATTCTAATTCTTAGATTAGAACCCTGAACTTGTCGTGTTCTGGATCTTCCTCCACCTCCGAAACCGCCTCCGAAGTGTCCACCAAAGATATCTCCGAACTGAGAAAAAATATCTTCCATATTCATTCCTCCGCCTCCGAAGCCACCTCCGAAACCGCCATTTCCACCCATTCCTGCGTGTCCATATTGGTCATAACGAGCTTTTTTGTTGGCATCGCTTAATACTTCATAAGCTTCTGCTGCCTCTTTAAATTTTTCTTCTGCTTCTTTATCCCCTGGGTTTTTATCAGGGTGATATTTAATGGCCATTTTTCGATAGGCTTTTTTTATTTCGCTTTCAGAAGCGCTTTTCGAAACGCCTAATACCTCGTAATAATCTCTTTTTGACATCTTCTCTTATTATTGACCTGTAACTACTTTTGCAAATCTAATCACTCTCTCGTGAAGTTTGTATCCTGTTTCGATAACATCCACAATTTTCCCTTTTAAATCCTCGCTTGGAGCAGGAATTTGCGTAATTGCCTCGTGTATATCTACATTAAAATCATCTCCAGCTTTTACCTCTAAAGGCTGAAGACCTTTTTCTACTAATTTACTCTTGAATTTATTATAAATTAATTCCACTCCTTGTAAATCAGATTCTGAACCATTTTCTTTAATATCCTTTAAGGCTCTTTCAAAGTCGTCTAAAACGCCCAACATAGTGGTCATCATATCTTGACTTGCGTATTGGAAAAACTCCATTCTCTCTTTGGTGGTTCGTTTTTTATAATTTTCGAACTCAGCATAAAGGCGAATGTATTTATCTTTTTCTTCTGCCAAAAGTTCTTCTGCGGTAGGCTCTTCTGCCACATTTTCTACATTTTCGGTGTTTTGTTGTTCATTTACCTCTTTGTTTTCTTCTGGATTCTGAACGCTTTCTTCCTTTATTTCTTTGTTTTCTGACATTTTTGTTTCGTTTTATTCCGTTTTGATGCTTGTTGTATTTCAAAATTATTGCCAAACTTATTTTTAGGACATTTAGGCAGAATTTTTATTTTTTACATTTAAATCAGTCGTTATTTATGAATGAATGATTATATTTGCATATTCCAATATTTATAATTTAATACCAAGATACAATGAAATACAAAAGAATTTTATTAAAACTGAGTGGGGAAGCTTTAATGGGAAATCGTCAGTACGGGATTGATAATGACAGATTAAAAGAGTATGCAGAGGAAATAAAAAAAATCATAGAACTTGGCTGTGAGGTAGCCATTGTAATTGGTGGAGGAAATATTTTCCGAGGTTTGGCAGGTGCCGCAAAAGGAATGGATAGAGTACAGGGCGATTATATGGGAATGTTGGCTACTGTGATTAACGGAATGGCATTGCAAGGAGCTTTGGAAGATGCAGGTATTAAAACAAGATTACAAAGTGCCATAGAAATGCACAAGGTTGCAGAACCATTTATTAAAAGAAAGGCGACAAGGCATCTAGAAAAAGGAAGAGTAGTTATTTTTGGAGCAGGAACAGGGAATCCTTATTTTACAACGGATACCGCAGCTACTTTGAGGGCTATCGAAATAGGAGCTGATGTAATTCTGAAAGGAACAAGAGTAGATGGAATCTATGATAGTGATCCAGAAAAAAACAAAGATGCCGTTAAGTTTAACTCTCTTACTTTTAAGGAGGTTTTTGATAGAAATTTAAAAGTGATGGATATGACTGCCTTTACCTTGAGTCAAGAGAACGAATTACCTATTATTGTGTTTGATATGAATAAAAAAGATAACCTCTTTAAATTGATTCAGGGAGAAGAAGTAGGAACATTGGTAAATTTATAATTAAAAATAAAAGAAAGAAAAAGATATGGAAGAATTACAGGTGATTATTGATATGGTAAAGCAAGAGATGGATGCGGCAATCAAGCATTTGGAACATGCTTTCTTAAAAATTAGAGCAGGAAGAGCCTCTACAACGATGGTTCAGGATGTAATGGTAGAATATTATGGGTCGACAACTCCGTTGAATCAGGTAGCGAATGTCTCTGTGCCAGATGCGATGACGATTACTATTCAGCCGTGGGATAAATCAGCGATAAAAGCCATTGAAAAAGGAATTATAGAATCTAATTTAGGTTTTGCTCCGTCTAATAATGGAGATATGATTATATTAAATGTTCCACCTTTAACCGAAGAAAGGCGTGTAGAATTGGTAAAACAAGCCAAAGCTGAAGGAGAACAAACCAAAGTTACCGTAAGAAATGCTCGTCACGACGGAATGAAAGAATTGAAAAAAATAGAGGGGATTTCTGAGGATATTATTAAAGATACGGAAGGAGAAATTCAGGATATTACCGATGCCTATGTAAAGGAAATTGATGAACATTTCAAAATCAAAGAAAAAGATATTATGACGATTTAATAGCCGTTTTATCAATAAAAATTAATCGCCTTTTAGGGCGATTTTTTTTGGCATGGGTTTGAAAACTATCACTCAAAAAAAGGCTTAAATAATACCAATTGATTATTTAAGCCTTTATGCAGAAAGGAAGGGATTCGAACCCTCGATACGGTTACCCGCATACTACCTTTCCAGGGTAGCGCCTTCGACCACTCGGCCACCTTTCTAAATTTCCGACTGCAAATATACGCTTTTTGATTGAAAGATTAAAGAAATGAAAGATTAAAAAATTAATAATTCACTATTACTACATTCTCATATTAAACAGAAATCTCTCCTCTTAAATTTTGGGTAAAGTTGGTTTTAAAATCTTTTGGATAATTGGGGTTATCAATCAGGTGCATTGTTTTGGTAATGGCACTTTCTATGGTGATACCTTTACCATTAATCGCTCCTAATTTTGAGAAAATATTGGAGTTTTCGTATTTGCCAAAAGAAATGCTTCCCGAAAGACATTGTGAAATAACCACAATTTCCGTTCCTTGTGCCCTGATATTTTGTAGAATTTGATAGGTAATATCATTATTAAATATCGTTCCAGAACCAAATACCTGTAAGATTAAAACTTTTGTAGAGGGCAATTTTTCAAGATGTTGAATATTCATTCCAGGGAAGATGCGCCAAAATAAAACATCAGAAGATAGATGAGTGTCAATGGAAAATGCTTCATTTTCGTCAGGTCGGAATAATTCTTCTTTATCAATATTTAAATTCACTCCCGATTGACCCAAAATAGGATAATTAGGACTGATAAAAGCATCAAAATGTTCGGCAGAGTATTTTAAAGACCGATTTCCTCTCAATAGTTTGTACTCAAAATAAATCGCTACTTCCTGAATGACCGCCTTATCGTTTTCGTATAGACTGGCATAATATAAACTGGTCAAAAGGTTTTCCTTAGCATCGGTTCTTAGGTCACCAATAGGCAACTGAGAACCCGTTAGAATAACAGGTTTCCTTAGTCCTTTGAGCATAAAACTGAGTGCTGATGCTGTGTAGGACATTGTATCGGTGCCATGAAGAATCAAAAATCCGTCGTATTGGTCGTAATTATCACGGATACACTCTGCGATTTTTTGCCATTCTTTGATTCCCATATCCGAGGAATCAACGGGTGTGTCAAAGGAAAATACCGAAGATTCACACTCTAATAAATTGAGTTCAGGGATTTTTTCAAAAATATTTTGAAAGTCAAAAGCCTTCAAACTTCCTGTTTGATAGTCTTTTTCCATTCCTATCGTTCCCCCTGTATATATAATGAGTACTTTTTTCATATCCCAAAAATACTTTAATTTGTACAAATTTTAAAATTTAATGAAAAATTTAACATTCATATTAGACCAACTGAAACCATTCTTAACCGAAGAAAGGTGGACTAAAATTCAATATTACGCCAAGGAAAGTTCGGATTTTGTACTGCCTGTTTTAGAGGATGTGTATCAGCATAGGAATGCAGCGGCGATTGTAAGAAGTGCCGAAGCCTGCGCGTTTCATAAGGTTTTAGCAATGGAAAAACGAAATAAATTTGAACAAAATCTAAGTGTTACCAAAGGAGCAGATACTTGGGTTGAGGTAGAGCGAATTTCGCCCTCGCTTTCTTCGATTGAAAAAATGAGAAATGATGGCTATAAAATTGTGGCTGTTTCTCCAGAAAAAAATGCCATTTCTCTCCCTGATTATCAAATTAAAGAACCGATGGCACTTATTTTCGGAACCGAATGGGAAGGTGTTTCGGAAGATATTTTGGAAGAAGCAGACGAAACTTTAGCCATTCCGATGTATGGTTTTACGAAGAGTTTTAATGTTTCGGTGGCGGCAGCAATTTGCATGTATCAACTCAAACAAAAGCTAGTCTCGTCCTCTCTCAATTATCATTTGACCGAAGAAAAACGAACCAAACTGATGATTCGTTGGGCGATAAATTCTATTAGAAGTGGAGAAAATATTTATCGTAAAATAGTAGATGATAATAATTTAAAAGATATTTTGTAGTTATTAACTTTTTTTTATTTATTTTTGTAGAATATATTTTATTAATAGAAAATAGTTGACTCATGTCATGAATGCGAAATATTGCATCTTTTTGGTATAAATATTGATAGAGAAAGTGAATATAAAAATTAAAGTATTATGAAAAAAACGATTTTAAGTGCAGCTGCGGCTTTTCTTTGCATGCAGGCACAGGCTCAAACTAAAGATATTGGAGTAACAATATCTCCCACTGCACAGTATAACTGGTGGGATGAGAATACAGGTATTGAAAATGGAATGACTGTAGGAGGTAGAGTAGGTTTTAGTTTTGGAAGAAATTTTGAGATTAGAGGAGTTTACGAACAGTCTTTGAGTTTGAAAAATACTTTGGATAAGTACAAAGATGACTTTCCTAATTTAGTAAATAGTTTTAGTTCTGACGATGTCGAAATAAAGCGATATGGAGCAGAGTTTAAAGTTAACTTGACCAATAAAGGAGTATCTCCTTATGTTACATTAGGAGCAGGTATCCAAGAAATGGAAGCTAAAGATAACAAAGTGAAGCAAATCTACGCTAATGGAGGTTTAGGGATTAAATTAAGATTGAGTGATAGAATAGTATTGAACCTAGAAGGTAAGCATACTGTATTCAATATGAATCCTAATACGGCATTAGGTTTAGATTTACAAAACTCGTCTAATACTCTTGAAAGCGTTAGAATGGGGAATTGGTCAGCACAAGCAGGGATTCAGTTTTATCTTGCAGGAAGAAGACCAGGGCAAATGTCTAGCTTAGATAAAGCTTATTATAATAAATATTCTGGAGGTTTTTCAGGAGTTAGTATTTCTGCAGAGCCAATGTTATCTTATGTAGATTTTAATGATGATTCTAATTTAAGAGATACTTATCTTTTAGGAGCTAGTTTAGGATTTAATTTTAATAAATATATCAGTTTAAGAGCGTATTATTTACAATCGACTCAAGATAAAAAAATCCAAACCAAGTGGGATGAAATGGCGATGTATGGAGGAGATGTAGTAGCTAGGTTGAATGTGGCTAAAGGCGTAGTACCTTACCTTACTTTAGGAGGTGGTTATTTGAACCAATTGGATAGTTATGTTGGAGAAGATGAAGCCTTAAATGTAGATAATTCTTCTTATTATGCAAAAGGTGGATTAGGACTTACTATTCCTTTAGGTAGAAGTGTAGAGCTTTTTGGAGAGGCAGGACTAATGTACACTTCGGAGAAAGCAGAGCATGTATCTTCTCCTGATGAGTTGGTAAAACATATGATGTATAACGGAGGTGTTAGATTTAATATTGGTAAATCTAAGGCGAATACAGACGATGCTTTACAGACAGTAATCAATGAGAATAATAGAGTGTACGAAAGCAGACTTGCAGAATTACAAAGCCAATTAGACGAGGCGTATGCTAAGAATGATACTGAAAAGGTAGTAGAGATTATGCAGGAGAAGAAAGCGGTAGAGCAGAGAATTGTAGAAGATGTACAACAAGCAGCAGATACCACGGAAGCAGTTGAAATATATAATAGAGCATTAGACGATAAAATTAGACTTACACCTGCTGAATTAGAAGAAATTATAGAAACAGCGGTAGATGAGGTAGATGCGGAGTATGGTTATCCTAATGTAGGAAATGTTGATTATAGAAATAGAGAGGGTGCTCATCACCATAATCACAATCATAATCACCAAAGTGTTCCAACAAAAGAGTATTTAGACTTGAAAAATGATTTGAAAAAATTAAATCAAAAAATAGACAATGTCGAAAATAGAGCTTATGAAAGAGAATTGAAAAGTCAAAAACCACTTGTAGTTGACGCAGCAGTAGCTACAAAAGACGGTGTAGAAAGAGGATACCCAAGAACAGGAGCAGCAACAGTAGAAAGAGTAGAGGGGAAAGTAGTTAGAGATGCTAAAGGAAATAAGAAAAAAGTAGCTTCTTTGATGTATTATAAAGGAGTTTCTGGTTTTGTAGGTGTTAACTTTGGTCAGCAAACGGCTATGAATGTAGGAGTGAGAGGACATTATGAATTTAGTAATTCTAATTTTGAATTGATGCCAGAGGCTTATTTAGGTTTAGGAGATCCTAATGGGTTTGGATTGAGTGCAAATGTGATCTATCCATTTAATATTAAAAAAAATAAATACATATTAAAACCTTATTTAGGAGCGGGTTTAGGATTCAACCTTATTGATGGAGGAGTTAAATTTGGAACAAACCTTATCGCAGGTACTTATGTTAATCTTTGGAAAGGGAAATTATATGTAGATTATACTGCAAGAGATTTCACTAAGAATAATCAAATTGCAGTAGGTTATAAATTTACTTATTAATTATTAAATAATTTCTTTTATGAAAAAATCAAATATCATTATAAGTGCATTATTCTTAACTTGTTTTTCTTGGGCTACTGCTCAAGAAAAGCAAGTGAGAGATGATGCTACTATCGTCATGACGAAAACAGAATTGAATGATTTCGTTGCGAAAATAAAAAAATTACGAAGACAAAAATTGTTGGCAAGCCAAAATAGAAAAAGGGTTTGTTTAACTGAAAAGGTAGCTCCTAAGCAGAGAGTAGAACCAAAGGAAACTCTTAAAAGAAGTAGTACTCGGGAATTATTGGAGGAACTCAACACTAAAGTAAACTATCAGTATTTGAAGTTACTTGAAATGCAAATCGAAGATTTAAAAAGAAGAGGAGGTAGATTAGAAGTTGAAGTACCTCAAGTTCAAAATCAACCAAAATCTTATTCTTCAGAATTTCAAGCATTGAATAGAAGGTTGACAGGTTTGGAAAGCAGACTTTCTCAAAGACAGCCTACAAGCTCTACTTCTAAGACCATTATGATTGAAAAAAATGCCAAGTATGATGCACTAGTTGAGCAATATAGCACTTATCAAAAAATGTTTTTCTTTGCTAATAACTCGGCAAAGGTAGCAGGTTCTGATTATTCTTCTATTAAAGAGGTAGCTAATGTTGTGAATACACAAAGACCTCATATTAAAGTTCAGTTGAGAGGTTATGCAAGTAAAGTTGGTTCACCAATTTACAATGTAAAGCTTTCTAAAAGAAGAACGGATGCGGTTAAGAATCAATTGATAAGATATGGTGTTCCAGCATCTTATATTGAGGTTTTACCGTTAGGGGAAGACCAAACAGCTCACTCTGATGCACAAGCAAGAAGAGTAGATTTGAATTTTATGATTGTTAAATAAAAAATATTTTTTTATTTAACTCATTTATAAAAAATGCTTTATCAAAATTGATAAGGCATTTTTTTTGTGTTAAATTTGTGCGGTTGAAAAAAATCGTTTCGTTTTTCAATGATAATGATTCATTTTAAATTTTAAAAAAAGAAAAAGCTTGAAAACATTGACTCAAAAAGATAAAAATAATTACGAATATCAAATTCTTGAAAATGATAAATATGGCGTAAGAACTTATGAATTAGCCAACGGATTGAAGGTTTTTTTAGCCCAAAATTACGAAGTTCCAGAGATTCAATCTTTGATTGCCGTGAAAACAGGTTCTAATCGAGACCCAAAAGATAATACAGGTTTAGCGCATTATCTTGAGCACATGATGTTTAAAGGAACGAGCAAAATTGGTTCTACGAATTGGGAAAAAGAAAAACCACTCTTGGACCAAATTTCAGATTTGTACGAACAACACAAAAAAGAACAAAATCCCGAAAAAAAGAAAGCCATTTATCGTCAAATAGATGAGGTTTCCCAAGAGGCATCGCAATACGCCATTCCTAATGAATATGATAAACTGATGACTTCCATTGGGGCGACAGGAACCAATGCTCATACTTGGTTAGACGAGACGGTTTATAAAAATAGTATTCCTAAAACCGAATTAGAAAAATGGTTGAAAATCGAAAAAGAAAGGTTTTCGGAACTGACTTTAAGGCTTTTTCACACCGAATTAGAGTCTGTCTATGAGGAGTTCAATCGGGCTCAGGATAATGATGGAAGATTGGTGAATTATCAACTGATGGATGCTCTTTTTCCTACTCATCCTAATGGTCAACAAACGACTTTGGGGAAAGCAGAACATCTGAAAAATCCTTCAATGGAAGCGATTCACGAGTATTTTAATCAGTTTTATGTGCCGAATAATATGGCGATAATTTTGGTGGGAGATTTAGATTTTGAAAAAACCATTCAGTTGATTGATGAAAATTTTGGTCAGTTAAAACCTGTTGATTTTACCGAAAAGGACGAAATACAAGAAAAGCCAATGACGACAATCGTCAAAAGAACGGTAAAAAGTCCATCAATGTCAAGGGTGCAATTGGCTTGGAGAACGGATAGTTTTGGAACAAAGGAGGCTCAGTTGGCTTATCTTTGTGCGATGATTTTATCCAATAATGGAGAGGTGGGACTGATAGATATTCATTTGAATCAAAATCAAAAAGTATTAAGCGCAGGAGCTTATAGCGTAGCGTTTAAGCAATATGGTTATTTTTCTGTGGTGGCGATACCAAAAGAAAATCAAACTTTAGACGAGGCGAAAGATTTGCTTTTGGAGCAGATAGATTTCATTAAAAAAGGGAAATTCCCCGATTGGATGCTTTCCGCCATTTTCAATGATATGAAATTGCAGAGAGAAAAAACTTGGGATACATCAAAAGGTTTATCATCAATTCTTTGTGAAAACTTTATCAAAGAGTACAGTTGGAAACAAGAATTGGAAGAAATACAAGAAATTCAGCAGATTACCAAGGCAGAAATTGTTGGTTTTGCCCAAAGTTTTTTCAAAAATAATTATGCGATAGTCTATAAAGAGCAGGGAGCGAATGAAAATTTAATTCGGGTGGAAAACCCGAAAATCACGCCTATTCAGATGAATAGAGAGGAGCATTCTACATTTTTTAATGAAATGAACGAAATAATTTCCGAAGAGATACAACCTCAGTTTGTGGATTATGAAAAAGAAATCATCAAAGACGAAATCAATGAACACGAAATATCTTGGGTACCAAACAAAAAGAACGATATTGCTCAGTTGAATTTCATTTTTCCTTTCGGAAAGGATAATGATGTAGTTTGGAATCAGGCACTTACGCTTATTCATTATTTGGGCACCAATACGATGAACACAGAAGACATCAAGGCTCGTTTTTATCAACTTGGGATTACACAGGATTTTAAAGTGGCTCATACGCATATCAGTTTGATGTTGAGTGGTTTGGAGGAGAATATGCAAAAGGCGGTAGCACTTTTGTTTGATTATTTGCAACATCTGCAACCTGATAATGAGGTCTATGCTCAAGTTGTTCAGTCGGTGATGGAAGCGAGGGCGTATTATAAAAATGATAAAAATAAAATTCTTAAACATCTGTTAGATTATGCCAAATATGGAAAGGTTTCCAGATTAAAAAATATCGTTTCGGAACAAGTATTAAGAAATACGCCATGCAAGGACTTGACCGATAAAATAGCAACGATTTTTAATTATCCTTACGAAGTTTTTTATTATGGAAAAGAAATTGAAATGTTTAAAAATTATTTTTCAAAAATCAGTAAAAAACCGAGTTTAACACCTCCGCCAGCGAAAGTATTTCCAGAGCCAAAGACCAATGGCGAAGTCTTTTTTGTGGAATATGATATGGTACAATCCGAGATGATGAAAATTGGAAGAGCTTCCACGGTGAATCCGTATGAATTTGGTTTGATAAATGTTTTCAACGAATATTTTGGTAGAGGTTTATCGAGTATTGTTTTTCAGGAGTTGAGAGAACGTCGTTCTTTGGCTTATTCTGCTTATTTCACTTATACACCCTCTATTTATGAGGGCAAATCTAATTATGTTCAGTCTTATATTGGTACGCAACCTGATAAATTGGAACAGGCGGATAATGCGATTAATGAGTTATTAAGCGAAATTCCGAGTATCCCTGTTCAGTTTGAAAATGCTAAAAAAACGATGTTAAAGAAAATGGCCACTAATAGAATAAGAGGTCAGCAGTTGTTTTTTAAATTATATGATTTGAAAAAACTGGGAATTAAGCACGATATCAGGGAAGATGCCTATAAGAACATTCAAAATTTACACTTAAAGGATATTCAGGAGTTTTATCAAAAAGAAATTAAAAATATTACCTATAACACGGCACTTTTAGGAAATAAAGAGCAAATTGTAAACAAGAATCCAACTTGGGAATCTCAGTTGAAAATCTTGACCTTAGAAGATATTTTTGGATATTGATGTTTTTAAGTTTTCTAGTGGTTAGTTTTCTAGTAATCAGTTGTATATGTTATGTGATTTAGGGTGAAATCATACTTCGTTAAAAATAAAACGAACCAATTTAATTATTTTAAAAAAAACAGTATTTTAAAAATGATATTTCGCTCTTTTGTCTTGAAACAAAAGAGCCAAAAGTTCAAGACTGCGGAAATTCGGCTAAAAATAAAGTTGAAAATCTAAAATTTCTAAAACTTGCTCCACCGCTTTTCCCCTCGCTTGCATCGAACACAAGAAATTTTTTAACGATTTTCAACTTCATTTTCTTAACGCCTACATTTCCGAGGTCTTTTTTCCGAGGTTAAAATTTAGCCCTTTCTATTTGAAATCAATTAAAGTGCTTACTATCAATTAAATTATTAAATATTGTTAAAAGTATGATTTTGCCCTGTTGCTGGTTGTGTACTGTTTATTGGATTATCACAGGATGCAGTATATGGTGTATCTCCTCACTTACTAGACTACTGATTGAACTAGATTACTAGAAAACTAAAAAATCTTAAAAATGTCAAAAGTCAGTCTTTTTTTTGTCTTTTTTTTGTCAAAAAATGATTAATTTTATCGAATAAAATAATTAATCACGGTATTATGGCAAAAATAGAAGATTTTGAAAAATTCAATGGTACGGAGGACATTTTGAATTATCTGAGAGATAATTTGGAGGGTAATGAAACTTACCATAAAATTTTAGAAAAGTATGAGTATGAGCAAGAGCTGATTCAGTTACAGGCTCAGTTGGTCAATTTTCAGCAATGGGTAGCAAAAAACAAAAAAAAGGTAGCCATTATTTTTGAAGGAAGAGATGCTTCGGGGAAAGGGGGAACTATCAAAAGGTTTATAGAGCACTTAAATCCAAGAGCAATGAGATTGGTTGCATTGAATAAACCAACCGATGTAGAGCGAGGACAATGGTATTTCAGAAGGTATGTTAAAGAACTACCAAACGAGGGAGAGTTGGTGTTTTTTGATAGAAGTTGGTACAATAGAGCTGTTGTAGAACCAGTGATGGGCTTCTGTACAGACGAGCAATATGACGAATTTATGGTACAAGTTCCAGAGTTTGAGCATATGTTATATGAATCGGGAACGCATGTGATTAAGTTTTGGTTTTCCGTGAGTAAGGACGAGCAATTGAATAGATTTCAGAGAAGATTGAGAACGCCATTGAAAAAGTGGAAATACAGTCCAGTAGATGAAAAAGGTCAGGAACTTTGGGATACTTATACGCATTACAAAGACCAAATGTTTGCTAGAACGCATACGCCATTTTCTCCTTGGGTAATTATTAAATCTGATAATAAAAAAAGAGCGAGATTGGAAGCGATTAAATATGTATTGTCGTTATTCAATTACGATGGTAAGGAAAATTCGGAGGTGAGTTTAAATACAGACCCGAATATTATTCAGCGATATTTCAGATCAGTAAAACAGATTGATTTATAATCGGTTATTTACGAGAAATATCGTTTATTTTTTATTTAATTCAATGAAATAATTATGGAAATTACACAAAAACAGTTTAAAAAATTACAAACCAAGAAAGGAATAAGAGCCCTATTAAGAAATGAAAGTATGAATGCCGAAAAGGCGATTAAATTCATTACTTATGAAAAGCGATTAGAAAAGCTACAAGAGGAGATGATAAAACTCTTGAATTGGGTAGTCGAAAAGGAGAAAAAATTAGTGATCATTTTTGAAGGTAGAGATGCTGCAGGAAAAGGGGGAGCCATTAGGAGGATTACCGAAAACCTTAATCCAAGACAGCACCGAGTGGTTGCCTTACCAAAGCCTAATGAAGTGGAGCAAGGGCAATGGTATTTTCAGCGATATATCAATCAGTTACCAAAGGCTGGTGAGATTGTTTTCTTCGATAGAAGTTGGTACAACAGAGCGGTGGTAGAGCCTGTAAATGGTTTCTGTACCGATGAGGAATATAAGACTTTCATGGAGCAAGTGAATCAATTTGAGGCAATGCTCGTGGATTCTGGAACGCAAGTTTTAAAGTTGTATTTTTCTATTTCTAAAGAAGAACAGATAAAACGATTTGAGGAGATTAAAAATAGTCCTGTCAAGCGTTGGAAGTTCAGTAAGGTAGATGAAAAGGCATTGGAACTTTGGGATAAATACACGGAATACAAAGAAAAAATGTTCCATAAAACGAATACAAAAAAAATCCCTTGGAAGGTAGTGAAGGCAAATAAAAAATCAAAAGCGAGAATAGAAGCCTTAGAATATATTTTGAAAGAAGTACCTTACGAAGCCAAAGATTTTGATAGAATTAAACATAAGGAATTAGATTAATTCTTTTACTGAAATCGTACAATAAATATAAACCCTTACTTAGTTTTACTATTGGTAAGGGTTTTTTAGGTCAAAGCATTCTCAGCCTCAACCTCAACCTTAGCCTTAATCTTAATCTCACCCTCAATTTTATTTCCTATCTTTGCTTTTATGAATCATTCAGATAAAAGACTTTTTTTAATAGATGCCTATGCGATGATTTTTCGTGGGTATTATGCACTGATTAGAAATCCGAGAGTAACCAGTAAAGGGGTAGATGTTTCTGCTGTTTTTGGTTTTACCAATTCATTAATCGAACTGATTAGAAGAGAAAAGCCGACGCATTTGGCAGTGGTTTTTGATGTTGGGAAAGCTACTGTAAGAACCGAAGAATTTGCGGATTATAAATCCAATAGAAGCGAAACTCCCGAGGCGATAAAAAAAGGAATACCGATTATTCAAGCGATTTTAAAAGCGATGCATATTCCTATTTTGGGCGTGGAAGGTTACGAGGCAGATGATGTGATTGGAACGATTGCTAAAAAAGCGGAAGTGAAAGATTATCAGGTTTTAATGGTAACACCTGATAAAGATTTTGCTCAGTTGGTTACCGAAAAAATTAAAATGTACAAACCTGCGAGAAAGGGTGGGGGAATTGAAATTTGGGGAATCGATGAGGTGAAAGAAAAATTTGAAGTCGAGGAACCAAAACAAGTCATTGATTACCTTGGAATGATGGGAGATTCTGTGGATAATATTCCAGGATTGCAGGGAGTTGGAGAAAAAACAGCGAAAAAGTTTATTAAGCAATATGGCTCAATGGAAAACCTCTTGCAAAACACCAACGAACTGAAAGGTAAACTCAAGGAAAAGGTAGAAAATTCGGCTGAGTTGGGAATTTTATCTAAAAAATTAGCCACGATTTTAACGGATGCTCCAATTGATTTTAAGGAAGAAGATTACGATTTAGAAGAACCTGATTTTCAGAAAGTAAAAGAAATTTTTGAAGAGATAGAGTTTAGGAGAATGTATCAAAATCTTTATCGAGCCTTTGGGAATGAGCAAGAAAGTCAAGAATTGAGAGCCAAGAGCCAAGAACCAAGAGTCAAGAGTCCAGACTCGAAAGCCAAGACTCAAAAACCAGTTGCTCGACAATTAGATTTGTTTGCTGATTTTGAGGCGTTAGACCAAGCGACTTCTACCAAAAAAACTTTTGAAAATAACGATTGTTTATATCAGTTTATTGACACACCGAAAGCACAGAAAATATTGGTGCAAAATTTAATGAACCAAAAGGCTGTTTGTTTTGATACCGAAACCACTTCTTTGGACGAATTGGAGGCTGAGCTGATAGGAATGAGTTTTTCCTATAAAAAGGGATTGGCATATTATGTTCCCCTGAGTGAAAATCGTGAAGAATGTTGGGCGACTTTGGAGATTTTTAGACCATTTTTTGAAAAAGAAGAGGTGCTAAAAATCGCTCATAATATGAAGTACGATTACAAGGTGTTGATGAATTATAATATCGAGGTCAAAGGTAATCTGTTCTGTACGATGATTGCTCATTATTTATTGAATCCAGATGGCAGACATTCAATGGATTATCTTTCGGAGATGTATTTGGATTATAAGCCCATTGCCATCGAAACTTTAATCGGGAAGAAAGGGAAAAATCAAAAAACCTTGCGTCAAATAGGCTTAAAAGAGCAGACGAATTATGCAGCAGAAGATGCTGATGTCACTTTTCAGTTGTATGAAATTTTTGAACCTCAGTTGAAAAAGGAGAATTTAGAAAGTGTTTTTTATCAGATGGAAATTCCGTTGATGAAAGTTTTGGCAAAAATGGAATTGGAAGGAATTGCTTTGAATACCAATTGGTTAAATCAAGAAAGTGAAGATTTAGAAAATGATTTAAAAGCCTTATCGGAGAAGATTTTTGAGATTTCTGAAGAGGAATTTAATTTGAATTCTCCAAAGCAGTTAGGTCTAATTTTATTCGATAAATTAAAACTTGACCCCAAGGCGAAAAAAACAAAAACAGGACAATATTCCACTTCGGAAAGTGTATTGCAGAAACTCAAAAATAAACACGATATTATTCAGTATATTTTAGAATATCGAACCTATCAAAAACTAAAATCCACTTATGTAGATGCTTTGCCAGAACAGATTAGTCCAAAAGATGGAAGAGTGCATACTCGCTTTTCACAGACGACGGCATCTACGGGAAGATTGTCGAGTTTGAACCCTAATTTGCAGAATATTCCGATTAGAACGAAAAGAGGACAGCAAATTCGTGGAGCGTTTATTGCTAAGGAAAATTGCAAATTAATCGCTGCCGATTATTCTCAAATAGAATTAAGACTGATTGCCGAGATTTCGGGTGAGCGTAATATGATAAAAGCCTTTCAGGATGGTGAGGATATTCACGCATCAACGGCATCTAAATTGTTTAAAATTCCATTGAATGAAGTAACCAAAACACAGAGAAGTCAGGCTAAAAATGTGAATTTTGGAATTATTTATGGTCAAAGTGCCTTTGCTTTGGCAGAGCAAACGGGACTTTCTCGAAAAGAAGCCAAAGCATTGATTGATACTTATTATGCCAACTATCCTACGCTGAAAGAATTTATGGCAAATCAGGTGCAAAAGGCGAGAGAATTGGGATATGTGGAAACGATTTTTGGAAGAAGAAGACACTTAAAAGATATTAATTCTAATAATTTTGTGGTCAAAGGACACGCAGAGCGAAACGCTGTGAATGCTCCTATTCAGGGTTCAGCGGCGGATATTATTAAAATAGCAATGATTAATATTGATAAAGCCTTAACTGAGCAAAATTTACAAACCAAAATGCTCTTACAAGTTCACGATGAATTGATTTTTGAAGTTCCCACCGATGAAATAACGCAGGTTTCAAATATTATTAAAACGGAAATGGAAAATGCTGTGGAGACCAAAGTTCCTTTAACGGTGGAAATAGGCATTGGTGATAATTGGTTGGAAGCACATTGATTTTTTTTAGTAGTCTAGTGGTCAGTAGTCTAGTAATCAGTAGTCTAGTGGTCAGTTACTTATTGGTTGGTGGTTTATTCATTCTCTTTTAAAGGCAGAATATCACCTAGTGACGATCTGTATTGGATATAATATAGAGCAGTAATGTTTTGCGTCTTTTTCAAGAGTATAATATTCATGACAGTAAATTAAATATCAATTTGTATATAATTAGGCAGATTTATTTTCTTTATTGTGTGAAATATGTTATTTTTGTTCCAAATAGAATGAATTAAAATATATTATTATGTCAAATTATTATCGTCCGTCAGGCAAATTTTCAATGAAATCATTGGTGTTTTTTGTATTACTTTGTTGTACGCTGTACCCTTTATTAGGATTTGCTTATGCTTATGCACTTTGGTATATTCCCTTTATTTATATCAATTTTTTTGTAACAATGCTGTATGCGTATCTTATCGGTTGGGGAACATCGGTTGTTGTTTTTAAATATGGTAAGGTGCGAAATTTGTTTTTGGGATATGGTTTAGCATTTTTGGCGACAATGGTATCGTTGTATTTTCATTGGGCGACTTGGATAGATTTAGTAATGAATGTAGGTGAGTTTTATGGAAACAAAAGAATAGGAATAAGTGTAAGTAATGTTAAATTAGATGAAGTTTTAGGTTTGGCATTAAGTCCAATGGATTTATTTTCATTGATTAAAGAAGTCAACGAATATGGGACTTGGGGAATCAAAGGGTTGACAGTAAGTGGGATATTTTTAACCATTATTTGGATAATAGAATTTTTGGGGATTCTCATAATATCTATATTTACGGCTGTTGGGAGAGTGGAAGTACCTTTCTGTGAAAAAACAGGAGAATGGTTTAGCGAGAAAGAATATGCTCCTTTATCTTATATTGAAGATGAAGCTATTTTTAGAAAAGAATTAGAAACCAATAATTTATCTATACTCGAGAATTTTGAAAAGGTGGAAAATGTTAAGCTAGAAAATCATAGTATTTTCACATTGTACTTTTCGAAAGGCAAGGAATATTACCTTAGCATTATCAATAAAAAGGGCAAAAAAAATAAAAAAGGGGAAATAGAATTTGATGATTCTGAATTTATTACTTACCTAAAAGTACAACAAGAATTGGTGGATATGTTGAATAAATATTAAAGACTTGATTATATTCTTGTTATCCATTTTTGATTAATTTTTACTCTTGTCCAAACTGAAAGGAGAAGAAAAAATCAATAAAATGTTATTTCTCGTTACAATTTAAACGGGTTCTTAGGATATTTTTAAATATTTTTGGTGTTAAATCAAAGAAAATCATTACCTTTGCACCACTTTTAACGGGTGAGGTTTGAAAAGTAACTTAAAAAAGTAACAAAATTAACAACTTCCTTATTTTTAATCCGTTACGCAAACCATTAAAAAATAGGGAATACAAATTATTTATTATGTCAGAAACGACAAAACAAAACGAAGAGGTTCTAATGAACCAAAATGTAGCACCAGAACAATTTGATTGGGATTCTTTCGAATCAGGACTTGATGCAGATGCAAGACAAGAAAAAAACGATTTAGAAGAAATCTACAAAGGTTCTTTAACAGATTTGGAGGACAATGATGTATTGGTAGGTAAAGTAGTAAGGCTTACTGATAGAGAAGCAATTGTGGATATTAATTTCAAGTCGGAAGGTGTTATTTCCTTAAACGAATTCCGTTACAACTCAGACCTTAAAGTAGGAGATGAGGTAGAAGTAATGGTAGATAAGAGAGAGGATAAAACAGGTCAATTACAATTATCTCACAGAAAAGCAAGAACTTTGAAAGCTTGGGATAAAGTAAACGAATTGAATGAAACAGGAGAGGTTGTAAATGGTTTCGTGAAATCAAGAACAAAAGGTGGTATGATTGTAGATATCTTTGGATTAGAAGCATTCTTACCAGGTTCTCAGATTGATGTTAAGCCAATTAAAGATTACGATCAGTATGTAGGTAAAACAATGGAATTCAAGGTGGTGAAAATTAACCCAGAATTTAAAAATGTTGTTGTTTCTCATAAAGCTTTAATCGAGGCAGATATCGAAGATCAGAAGAAAGAAATCATCGCACAATTAGAAAAAGGTCAAGTATTAGAAGGTACTGTGAAGAATATTACTTCTTACGGTGTGTTTGTTGACCTTGGAGGTGTAGATGGATTAATTCATATTACAGATTTATCTTGGTCAAGAGTAAATCATCCATCAGAAATTTTAGAAGATGGTCAAACCGTAAAAGTGGTAATCTTAGACTTCGACGAGAAGAAAACAAGAATCCAATTAGGTATGAAGCAATTGGAACCACATCCATGGGAAGCACTTTCTGCTGAATTGAAAGTAGGAGATAAAGTGAAAGGTAAAGTAGCTGTATTGGCTGACTATGGAGCATTTGTAGAAATTGCACCAGGTGTAGAAGGTCTTATCCACGTTTCAGAAATGTCTTGGAGTACTCACTTGAGAAGTGCAGGAGATTTCGTGAAAGTAGGAGATGAAGTAGAAGCAGAGGTATTAACTTTAGATAGAGAAGAAAGAAAAGTTTCTTTGGGTATGAAGCAATTGACAGAAGATCCATGGAAAAATATCGAAACTAAATATCCTGTAGGTTCTAAGCACTCTGGTACGGTAAGAAACTTCACTAACTTTGGAGTATTCGTAGAATTAGAAGAAGGAATCGACGGATTGGTATATATCTCTGATCTTTCTTGGACTAAGAAAATCAAGCACCCATCTGAGTTCTGCAACGCAGGAGAAAAAATGGAAGTGGTTGTATTAGAAGTAGATGTTAATGCAAGAAGAATTTCTTTAGGACACAAACAATTGACAGAAAATCCTTGGGATAAATACGAAACTAAATACGCTGAAGGTACTGTACACAAAGGTACTGCAACAGAAGTATTTGACAAAGGAGCTCAAGTTCAGTTCGAAGATGCAGAAGTAGAAGCTTTCTGTCCTTCAAGATTATTAGAAAAAGAAGATGGTTCTAAAATCAAGAAAGGAGAAGAAATCGACTTTAAAGTAATCGAATTCAACAAAGAGTTCAAGAGAGTAGTAGTTTCTCACACAGGAATCTTCAAAGAAGAGGAAAGAAGAAATGTAAAAGCTCAAATTAATAAAGCAGAAGAAAAATCTACACTTGGAGATTTAGACGCTTTAGCAGCATTGAAGAAGAAAATGGACGAAGGTAAATAATAACCGACTTCATATAAAATTAAAGTGCTTCATTTCGGTGAAGCACTTTTTTTTGTATTCATAATTTAATATAACAATATTATAATGTAACAGTATATCAATATAACAATATAACAATATAACAGTATATTAATAGGCTAATTTTTCAATCTTTTAATCATTCAATTTTTTAATTTTTTTTATGTGAAAGCACCCAATCACTTATCATTTTTAAGGCTTTAGGTGAGAAGGTTTCTTCGATTTCTGCATATTCGTTAGGATGTCCTGTTTTTGCGGTTTGAAAAAGATGATTTAAACCTTTTATTTCGACGATTTTAAAGTTTTGATTATTCGCCTTTTGAAGACTTTTGGTAATGCCATTCAGGTTTTCTTTTGCACTTACTTGCCTATCTAAACTGCCATTTAAAGCTAAAGTAGGAATCTTAGTTTTGGCTAAATAATCATCAGGGTTAAATTGAATAAAATACACAAACCAAGGATGAGAAAGCATCTGGGATTGTTGCTTAGCAAATGCGTTCAATTGCTCTTTTGGAATATCATTGATGAAGTTTTGGCGTATCCACTTTTCGATATCGGTTTTTAAGTTTTTCCCTTGATAATGAATGATGAAATCATATAATTGGGAGTTTTTGCTTTCCATATTCGATGTATTGGTGAGCATACTGGTTTGTTTAATCATTAAATCTTTAATAGGAACACCTGGTGCAGAGAGTAAAATTTGAAATTTCACTTTTGGATTTTTAATAGCGACCATTGGTGCAATCATTCCGCCTTCACTATGTCCCAACAAACCAATATTCGTAAAGTTTTGAGCTACTAAATAATCTACTGCTGAACTTATATCGGTGGCGAAATCTGCTGTTGTGGCTCCTTTTTTTCCTTTTTCTGATTTCCCAATTCCTCTGTCGTCCAACCTTAAACTTCCGATGCCTTTTTGAGCTAAATAATCGGCGATTACCCAAAAGGGTTGATGACCAAATAGGGTTTCGTTGCGGTCTTGACTGCCACTTCCTGTAATCATTACAAGGATAGGGAAGTTTTTATTTTTAGTATTCTTCGGTGTTACTAAAGTTCCTGCTAATTGATTTCCTTCAATGTTGTTTTTAATAAAAACTTCCTTTTCATTATAATGAAAAGGAGGCTTTGGGGTTTGTGGTCGGTTAAAACTAAAAGGTTGATTCATTCGTTTTAATTCGAGGGGAAAGGTCATTCCGTTTTGTTTAAACTCTCCCTTTATGGTATCGAATTCTAACCTTCCGTCATAGGAAATATTAAATTTTTGGGCTTCCAAATGCAACTTCCCATTCTCAAAACTAGTCGTGGTGAGTGGAATACCTTTAGCACCTTGTTTGGGACTATCAAAGGTACTCGTATAATTACCATCTTCCCTTTGGATATGGATAATGAGCGGGAGTTCAACATTGGAAACTTTTAATGTTCCTTCCCAAGAGCCCACAATATTTTGGGCGGATAAAAACGAACTAATGAACACTAAAACGAGTAATAATTTATTTTTCATAAGATTAAATATTGGTGATTAATAATTTAGAAATAATTTCAGCAACGATTAATAAAAGAGTAAACACAACGAAGTGTTGCCATTTTTTGGTATTGGTTGCAGTCTTAAATCCATTGACTAATAGTATAATAGCGTAAGTCAATAGCAAAAGTATGAATAGACTAGCAAAAGTAATTTGGACTAAATCCATTACACTAAACGGAAAACTATCAATTTGATTTTCAACGGCTAGTTGACTGATTTTCTCGAAAACGGGCAATTTTGCAAACGGAACACTCAGGAACATCGGGATTCTATACAGCAAACTCGCATTTAAAATATCAATCCATCGGGTCTTGTTATTAATGATTTTTCCAAAGATGAAAAGTGGCACGAATACACACAATATATTGATGATATTTTCCACTATCGAATCACCGAAGCTTACATTTTTACTCAGGTGAACATCAAATACGCCATCATAAGAGATTTGAGCAAAAGTTCCGACAAAACTACCGATTAATAAGCATAAAACACCCAAAATAAGCAGTTGGTTTTCTTGAAATTTACCTTGTGGATTAAAAATAGTTTTAAAAATTGTCATAAGTCTATTGATTTTTTAATTCGTTGATTTTGTTCATTAAATCGTCTATTTTATTTCGCATCGTGGGATAAGAAATATCGTTTTTTCTTGCCATCTCCTTGATACTTCCACCAGATAAAAAGAAATTGAGAATAAAATCTTGCTCTTTGGGACTTAATTGTAAATAAAGTGGAAGTTGATAATTTCCACTAACTTCCGTTGCACATTCGTTGCATTTCATTTGGCTTACACTCAATGAACTTTCGCAACTCGGACAAAAAATAGGCAATTTCATTTTAATATTGTTTATTTTATTTTTTATAAAGTTAAATAAAATTTTAATAAAATGAAAATTATTTTTTATTTTATGAAATAAATGTGGTTAAATATTCTTTTCGATATATTGTTTTGCTTTGGTGTAAATGGCATCAACTTCTTTTGCATCAAACCCAGAAAATTCATCCAATGGAAAACAAACCGTAGCAAAAGTTTGGTTTAATTTATGTTCTTCGGAGGCTTCTGATGATAGTTTAAAAGTATGAGAAATGATTTTAAATGCAGTATTGAGTTCTTTATTTTTCTTTTTAGAAGTGGCAAAAACACTACTCCCAACTACTGGGTGTAAAGAATCTTTAAAAGGGGTAACAGGGAAGTTATCTAATACTCCTCCGTCGCTGTATAATTTATTATTAATTTCAATAGGGTTGAATAATCCTGGGACAGCACAAGATGCTAAAATTGGTTTTAAGATATGTCCTTTATTGAAATATTCGGTAACGCCTTCGTTGAGATTGGTAGCGCATACCGTTAGTGGAATTTCCAAATCTTCGAATCTTGATTTTATATGAGGTTCTAAAAGTGAGGCGTATTTTTCTGCATTAAAAACCCCTCTTTTGGCTAATGAAATCCAAGAAAACTGAAATAATTCATGAGATTGAAAAAAGTTTAAAATTTCTTTTGGAGTTTTACCAGAAGCATACATTACCCCAACCAAAGAGCCCGCACTTGCTCCAGAGATAGCATTAATCTTGATATTCATCTCTTCTAATTTTTCTAATAAGGCAATATGAGCAACGCCTCTTTCGGCACCTCCGCTTAAAACTAAATTAATAGGAATATCTGATTTTAGCTTTTGTAATTCTTTAATTTTACAAGTGTATTTATTAATCATTTCGAAGTATATTTTAGTATCTGATGCAAATTAGCATTTTTTTTAGAAATAATAGGATTTATAAATGGGATTTTTGTGTATTTTTGCGCTGCGAGAAAATCGGTCTGTTGACTTTTATAATTAAAGTAGGAAAGTCTGGACACCATAGGGAAACATAGCGGATAACATCCGTCCAATGCGAATTGAGGACAAGTGCAACAGAAAGCAAGTACAGTTCGGCTGTAGTGAAATCAGGTAAACTCTATGTGGTGCAATGATAAGTATATCGGCAATTAAGGGCGTCCCGTCCAATGTCGAGGGGTAATCAGCTCAAGTCTTTTAGCAATGAAAGATTTAGATAAATAACAGACATTCAATCTATTGAATACAGAATCCAGCTTATAGATTTTCTCGTTTTTTTTAATTTAGTAGTCTAGTAAGTCAGTAATCTAGTGGTCAGTAATTTAGTGATTGTGAAGCTAGAGAACTATATTACTAGACAACTGAATAACTATATTACTGACTACTTATGAATTAATGAATATGTTTTTCTGCACGGTAAGAACTTCTTACCAATGGTGAACTTTCGATATGTCTGAAAGTTCCTAAACTTTTAGCAAAGTCTTCATACTCTTTGAATTCTTCAGGACTAATGAACCTTTTTACAGGAAGGTGTTTTTTAGTTGGCTGAAGGTATTGTCCTATGGTAATGATATCTACATTAGCGTTAGCAATTTCTTCGATGGTTTCAAAAACCTCTTCTTTGGTTTCTCCAAGTCCCAACATTACGCCTGTTTTAGTTCTCCTTTGTCCTGCTCTTTTAAGGTAAGCTAAAACTTCTAAACTTCTGTCGTATTTCGCCTGAATACGCACCTCACGGGTTAATCTCCTTACCGTTTCCATATTGTGGGAAATCACTTCGGGAGCCGCTTCTACCAATCGATCGATGTGTTTTTCAATTCCTTGAAAATCAGGGATTAAAGTTTCCATTGTTGTTTGTGGAGAAATTCTTCTAATCGCGTTTACGGTTTCTGCCCAAAGGATAGAACCCATATCCTTTAAATCGTCTCTATCTACCGAGGTCAAAACGGCGTGTTTAATTTTCATTAATTTAATAGAACGAGCAACCTTTTCAGGCTCATCCCAATTCACATCGAGTGGGCGACCTGTCTTTACACCACAAAAACCACAACTTCTTGTACAAACATTTCCTAATATCATAAAAGTTGCCGTTCCCTCTCCCCAACATTCTCCCATATTGGGACAGCTTCCACTTTGACAGATGGTATTCAGTTTGTATTTGTCCACCAAACTTCTGAGTTCACGATAGTTTTTACCTGTTGGTAATTTCACACGAATCCATTTTGGCTTCTTGGTAACAGTATTATTTTTACTTACAGTTGTATTCTCCATTTTCTGACCTAATAGAATTTATTCTTTTAACAATTGAGCTAAAATTTTCTTAGCTCTCATAATTCTCACTTTTGTATTGGAAATAGAAATATTGAGTTCGGAGGCGATTTCTTTGATGCTTTTTTCTTCAAAGAATCTCAGGGCGATAATTTCCCTATAATTTTTATCCATACTCTCGACGATCTCCATTATTTTTTGTTCTTCTTCTTCAGAAATAAGGAGTTCTTCGGGTGATTTTGCATAATCGTTTTTGGTTTCGGAGAGTTTGTCGGTAATCGTTTCGTTGCCTCTTTTTTTCTTTCTCCAGAAATCAATCATTGTATTCTGAGCAATGGTTAAAACCCAAGTTTTAAACTGAAAGCTTTCATCATACAAATCCAATTTATGTAAAACTTTGGAAAACACTTTCACTGTAATTTCATCAGCATCATTTTTATCTTTCACTTTTTTTAAAACGAAAGAAAAGACCTCTACCCAAAATAAATTAATCAGTTGGGTTTGTGATTTTTGGTCTTTTGCTTTTGCTTTGTTAATTAAAGCTAAAAGTTTTTCCTTTTCCATTTCAACGGCAAATATACAAAAATGCAATTAGAAAATCTGAAAATGAATTAATTTGGAAAGGTAATAATTTAGTGACAGGTTTAAGAGCTTAAAACATATTGCCTAAAGCCATCATTACCGAAAAAATCGTATTTTTGGGAAATAATGAATCAAAAATGAAACGATTATTTACTTTTTTAGGGGCTTTAATGACCGTAATGTTAATGGCTCAAAATGATTTTATATTAGAAAAAAATGACTTTTGGAATGTAACGCATTATAATATAGAAGTACAACCTTTCTTTGAAAATAAAAGCCTTAAAGGGACTAATGAAATTAGTTTTGAAATTAAAAAAGATACCATTAATCCCATTTTTAAAATTGATTTACACCAGCCGATGAATTATCGTTTACTGGGTTCATCAATGTCTGTTTTATCAGAAAAAAGACTGGGGAATCAGATTTTTATTCAGGTTAAAAAAGAATTTGAAAAAGGAGAAAAAGGCTTTTTAAAAATCGAATTTTCAGGACAGCCCAAAACGGTTAGCCGTTATCAATCACCTTGGAAAAACGGTTGGGTGTTTGCTAAAGATAAGTGGGGAAATGATTTTGCAAGTGTGGCTCAAGAACACGATGGCGTTGCCCTTTGGTTGCCTACGAAAGATGTTTGGTATGATGAACCTGATAATGGGATAATTATGAAGATTGTCGTTCCCCAAGGTTTGGTGGGAGTGGGGAATGGAAAACTAATTGCGCAGACGAAAGGAGAGGAGTTGAACACTTATACTTGGCAAGTGAAAAATCCGATTAATCCTTATGCTATTGTTCCAAATATTGGGAAATATGTTCATTTTAAAGATGAATTTAATGGTGAGAAAGGAAAACTGAATTTAGATTATTGGGTGTTAGGGTATAATTTAGAAAAGGCAAAAAAACATTTTCAGCAAGTACAACCGATGCTCCACGCTTTTGAATTTTGGTTTGGTGCTTATCCGTTTTATGAAGATACTTATAAATTGGTAGAAACGCCTTATTTGGGAATGGAACATCAATCTAATGTTGCGTATGGAAATAAATATCAGAATGGATATTTAGGGAGCGATTTATCAGGTACGGGCGTTGGATTGTCATGGGATTTTATTATCGTTCACGAAACAGGACACGAGTGGTTTGCCAATAATATCACAGCAAAAGACATTGCAGATATGTGGATTCATGAGAGTTTTACTTGCTATGCTGAAACATTGTTTGTGGAAAAATGGATGGATAAAAAATCGGCAGATCAATATGTGCAAGGTATTCGGAAAAATATTTTGAATGATAAGCCCATTATCGGTAAAACTTATGGAAAAGAAGGTTCTGGCGATATGTATTATAAAGGTGCCAATATGCTCCACACGATACGAATGGTCATTAATAATGATGAGTTGTTTAGACAAATTTTACGAGGATTGAATAAAGATTTTTATCATCAAACGGTAACGACTAAGCAAGTGGAAGATTATATTTCTAAAAAATCGGGGATTGATTTTTCGACTGTGTTTAATCAGTACCTAAGGACAACTAAAATTCCTGTTTTAGAATACCAACAAAAAGGAAATCAACTGAAATTTCGTTATCAAAATGTGGTTGAAAACTTCACTTTACCCATTAACATTAACGAAAATTTACAAATTTATCCTACCGAAAATTGGCAAGAAATACAACTTCCTTTTCATGAAAAAATACAATGGAATCAAAATTATTATATTGATTTCCGTGATTATTAATAATTGAAAATCATTTAATTAGTAATAATTAGTATTGTTTAAAATATTTTGAAGGTTAGCAGTAGATAGTATACTTTTATTTCGGTAAACTTCCAATATGGATCGATGATTTTTGAGTTTATTGGTTTTGGTTTGTTGAAAAAAAGCAGACCTTTCTTTTCCATTTTTCAGTTTGATAATAATTTCATTATTTGTCCCTTTGGAAATATAACCACGAAAATCCCCTTTAATATCGTTTCCTTTGAGGCGAATATCTTTAATTTCAGAGAGTGGAATTTCTTCACCGTTGAGGATAATCTGTTCTTTTTCAAGGCTTAATTCTCCATAAAATTCGGTGCTCTTATTTTTACTCAAAAAAATGTAATGAATGGCATTGATGACCAACATTGCGACCAATCCTAAATTTAAAGCAAAAGAAATTTCCGCAAATTGATTCCTATATCGGTAAAAATACGGTATGGTAGAAGTAAGCAGAGAGAAAATAACTGCCACAAAACTTAGAATAAGCAAAGCGAATAAGATGGTTCCAAGTCTGATGAAAGGTCGTTTTTTAGTATTTAAAGTTTTAAACATTATTGACTATTGAGGTTAATTGATATGAAAATTAAACATCCAAAATTTCAATATAATTTCGGTAGAGTTTCACTTTTTTGAGTTGTTCCAATTTTTTAAGCAATCTTGAGATAACGACTCTCGAAGTGTTCATTTCGTAGGCGATTTCTTGATGTGTTGTAGAAATGATATTACTATTCAAGACATTTTTCTTTTCTAATAAATAATTTAATAATCGTTCGTCCATTTTGTTAAATGCAATATTATCAATGGTTTCAAATAATTCGTTTAAACGATTATTATAGCTATTGAATACGAAATTTCGCCAACTTTTATATTTACCAGACCATTCCTCCATTTTAGAAATTGGGATAAATAATAATTCGGTATCTACTTCGGTAACCGCCTTGATTTCACTTTTTTTGTGAGCAATACAGCAGGTCATCGTCATGGAGCAAGATTCTCCTTGTTCCAAATAATACAAGAGGAGTTCGTTTCCGTCGCTATCTTCTCGCATTATCTTGATAGCACCTGACAACAAAAGTGGAATGGATTTGATATAATCATCAATTTTTAGAATTGTAGTCCCCGCAGGGATCGCTTTATATATTCCGTTTTCCACGATTTCTTCTAATAATTCTTGTTCAAAGAAACTTCCGTAACTTTCCTGTACTTTTTCTGTAATCATAATTTTGGGGTCAAAAAACGATTTGTTTTTTTGATGCCTCAAAAGTACGATTTAATTTTTACTTTTTTGATTTTCGTAACAATGACTTAGGTTAAACACATGAAATATTGAAGTGCAAAAAATAAGGCGTAATATAAAACGCAAAGGAAAACAAAGAACTATAAAAAGATGAACAACCAATAATTAAGAAAAACAAAGGCATTTTATTTATCAAAGAAACACTAATTTTTATTACGAAAATAAACGAAGTGGCTTTGTTAATTCCCCTCTAAAAAGAGGAGTGCCACGTAGTGGCGGGTGTGTATGGTTAAAACTCTTTGTTTATTATTGCGTTAATTTTATATCTAATAAAAATTTCGTGCGTTTGACCTAACAATGACTTACAATGAAAAACTTTCGGTGAAACGCTAGTACAAATAGTATAGCGTTGTATTCAGTGCCAAAATGATGATGCTCTAATCTATCTTCATGCTATTTCGTATTTTTTTAGGAAGGTTTGCCACAACTAAATCATATGAAATATCCAACCATTCGTAAAGTTGTTCGTCTGTAACGCTTCCGTCTATTTCGACTTTACACCAATGTTTTTTGCTAAAATACGGAGGTTCTTGAACTGCAGGAAATGAAGCCCGAAGTTCATCAATAGTTTCAGGATTGCACTTAATATTGAAATTTTCAAAAGTGTTAATATCTGTGGCAGTAAAAATTTTCCCATGTACTTTAAAAACTAATACATTGGGTGCTTTTGAAAAAGGAATAGATTCTGTTACGCCTTTTTTGGACAAACAATAAGTTCTAAAATCTTCTATATTCATAATGCCAATGATGATTTCTCAAATTTACAAAAAATGAATTGTTTTTTTTAAAAAATTATCGTTTTTTATCCTAATTTGTATAGGTTAATTTTTGTATGTGTGTTTTTAAATTAATGATTTTAGTAATTTATCTATAATTTTTTTGTATTTTTGAAAGATAAAATTATGCTTCAAACTCAAGTGTTAGACTTTTGTTGCTTATAGTATCGAATCTTTAATAAAATTTGTCAGAGCAAAAAAGGATAATAGGAATTGATGTAACAGGAGTATTGGTAGTTATCGGAATGATAATTGTTAATTTTAAAGTAGTATTTGCGAAAAAAGTGGAGGGAAATTATCCAAGGATCTCATACAAAGTTAATCACTATCATTTGGGTTGATTAGTCCTTGAAAATACTATATGTGTAAACAATAAAAAGTAAAAAAGTATAAAAAAAATCATATGAATTGGCTCTTCATATATGGGCATAAGTATTATAAATTTAATCTATTATGAATAAATACCTATTTTATATATTACTTCTTTTTAGGATTGGTGATCTATCGGCACAAGAGAATAAGCATTTGTTTGATTTAAAAGTTATTAAAGAAACCCTTCCGAGTTATTTAGACGAAAATCCGAACTCTGCTAGATCATATCAGAAAGGCAGTAAGTTATATAAACTATTTAAGAAAATGCACAAGCTTATGTCCGAAAAGGAGTCTAAAGCGTATGTTCATCAACTTGATAGTTTGTCTGGTATTATCGAAAAAAAATTACCAAAACAAAAAGTCAAAGTTCGATTAAAAGATACCCTTTATGTTTATAATTATGTTCCAAAAGAGTTTTCAGATTTAAGGAAAAAAGAAGATTGGGAGTATTTTTATAACGAAACACTAAAACCTGATTTCACAAAAAACTCTTTGGTGAGATTAGCTACTACCATAAGTATGGATTTTGCTGATTTAATAAAAAAGCAGATCGAAATAAAAGGTGAGAGCAGCTATTTAAATTTGAAAAAATTGGATGAAGCTCATTATAATTTTGTGCCATTTTCAGATAGTTGTTCAGCTAAAAAGGATTTTTCAGAATTATTATTTTGTATGGGTGGGGACAAACTGTATCAGCCTGTTTTTAACGCAAAAAAAGACAAAGGATGTTACCTGTTTTCATACGAGTGTAGGCATGGTATTTGTAGAGATTTTATTTTTGTTGAAAAACGTGGAAATAAGTGGTTTTATCTAGCGTCTTATCCTTCGCATTTGGTTGGGGATGAGGAGTAATATCGACTTCATTTGTCGCATATAAAAAATCCTTTTTTAACCTTACTTCAAAAGAAAAATCATCTTTTTATTTATACGACATATCAAATCAAAATTGGTGTAAATATAACGTAATGATATTAAAGTTTTATAAACGAAAATCGCCTAAGAGTGAACTCTTAGGCGATTTTCTTATTATGAAAAATCTACATTTTACATCTCTTGCATTTTAAAACTCATACTTTCAATCACTTTTAAAATTGCCTCAACGGTATCCATTGAAGTTAAACAAGGTACACCATTTTCTACCGAAGTTCGGCGAATTTGGAAACCATCTCTTTCAGATTGCTTTCCTTTGGTCATTGTATTCACTACAAATTGTACCTTTCCTTTTTGGATTAAGTCAATTAAATTGACATCTTCCTCGCCAATTTTATACCCAACCTTACACGGAATACCTTTGCTTTCAAAATACTTGGCTGTTCCTTCGGTTGCCCAAATTCTGAAACCAACTTCATTAAATCTCCTTGCAAATTCCGATGCCTCTTCTTTATGCTGATTAGCAACCGTAAATAACACTGCTCCGTGTGTTGGCACTTTTCTTCCTGCGGCGATAAGTCCTTTATATAAAGCCTTTTCAAGCGTTACATCTTTACCCATTACCTCTCCCGTTGATTTCATTTCAGGACCTAAAGAAATATCAACTTTCGTTAATTTTGAGAAACTAAATACAGGTACTTTTACAAAAACCCCGTCTTTTTCAGGTACTAATCCATCTTTGTAACCCAATTCTTTTAAGTTCTGACCTAAAATCGCTTTGGTTGCCAAGTTTGCCATCGGTACTTCGGTAATTTTTGATAAGAACGGTACAGTTCTACTCGCACGAGGATTTACCTCAATTACATAAACTTCATCATCAGATATTACATACTGAATATTCATCAAACCAATTACTTTCAATCCTTTGGCTAATCGTTTAGTGTAATCAATTAAAGTATCTATTTGCTTTTGCGTTACATTTTGAGGTGGATAAACTGCAATAGAATCCCCCGAGTGAACTCCTGCTCTTTCAATATGCTCCATTATCCCCGGAATAACGGTTGTTTCGCCGTCGCAAATCGCATCAATTTCAATTTCTTTTCCTGTTAAATATCGGTCAATTAAAACTGGGTGCTCAGGACTTGCCTCAACAGCGTGTTCCATATAATGAGCCAATTCTTTTTCATTATAAACGATTTCCATTGCTCGTCCTCCCAATACATAACTTGGTCTTACTAACACTGGATAACCAATTTCATCAGCGATTTTTATCGCCTCCTCTTTTGAAGTAGAAGTTTTCCCCATAGGTTGAGGAATGCCCAATTCTTGAAGTGCTTTTTCAAACTTATCTCGGTTTTCTGCTCGGTCTAAATCTTCTAATGAAGTTCCTAAAATTTGAACACCATAACTCGCTAATTTATCAGCCAAGTTAATCGCTGTTTGTCCTCCAAATTGTACCACAACACCTTTTGGTTTTTCCAATTCAATGATGTTCATCACTTCCTCGGTTGTTAGTGGTTCAAAATATAATTTGTCCGAAATAGAGAAGTCGGTAGAAACGGTTTCAGGGTTATTATTAATGATAATCGCCTCGTAACCCATTTCCTTAATTGCCCAAACAGAATGCACCGTAGCATAGTCAAACTCAACA
>PDWJ01000615.1_pt1 | contig 50646 bp, 45 predicted proteins | sample 1430881 | NCBI WGS metagenome assembly PDWJ01 (sample SAMN01162460, study PRJNA174530) | Oral metagenome, whole genome shotgun sequencing project. | biome: Marine environment; feature: Marine mammal; material: Swab sample of the gingival sulcus; isolation source: swab sample of gingival sulcus...
TGGTAGTGGAAATGGACTAATCCACAGTATCTATTTCTAGCATAGACGATACGTGTTAAAAGGTAAAGTCTGCTATGACTTAATTATACGAGTGGAAAGTTTTGCTTTCCACTTATAAAATCCGAGATGTCTTGACCGCACAACTACGTTGCTGCTTGACATGACAAATTGAGTAAGATGTCTCGACCGCGCTCTGCTTCGGTCGAGATGACGATACAGTGAGAGGCTGCAAATTTAAGACGTTAATTTTGCAACTGCGCCTTGTACATATTAGCAAAAGTGCCACCACTAGCAATTAAAGCTTGCGACTTGCCACTTTCGGCAATTTTACCATCTTTTAAGACGACGATATTGTCGGCATCGACTACCGTACGCATACGGTGAGCGATAATGATCACCGTTTTATCTTTGATTAGTTCGGATATACCGGCCTGTATTTTGCTTTCGTTTTCGGCATCGAGTGAGGCTGTCGACTCGTCGAGCAAAATAATTGGCGCATCTTTTAATAAGGCGCGAGCAATTGAAATGCGTTGACGTTCACCACCCGATAGTTTTTCGCCATTTTCACCGATTAATGTATCATAACCATCCGGTAATTTGTCAATGAATTCTTCGCAGCGGGCAATTTTAGCAACGCGCTTGACTTCTTCATCGGTTGCATCCTTACGACCCAATCGAATATTTTCCATCACGCTTGAATTAAACAGCGACACATCTTGAAAGACAATTGAAAACTTTGTGAGCAACACTTCCGGATCAATTGTTGAAACATCGATACCGCCCAAAGTTATTTTGCCGCCGTCAATATCCCAAAAGCGCGCTGCCAGTTTAGCTGCCGTCGTCTTACCGCCGCCCGATGGGCCAACTAAGGCGGTTACTTCACCTTGCTTGGCAGTAAACGATACGCCCTCTAACACGCTGATGCCCTCTTCATAAGAAAACACGACATCCTGAAAGACAATATCATAACCATTCGGTGCAAATGTGGTGCTGCCTTCTTGTGAAGGCATGTCGTTAATTTCAATAATGCGCTCGACAATGCTATCGAGATACATCATCTCGGCAAAGTTAATCATTGCCGTTATCATTGGGTTAAATACCACCGCCGAAATAATGATAAAGGCCAAATAGGTAAACAAATCAACCTCACCAGTCACCAATAGGCCGGCACCAAAGATGGCCACCGTCGCCATACCAATCTTTAAAATCGTTATTGATAAATTGAGTATTGAACCCGGTATCAGCTCGGATTTCTTTTTATGGGCTAAATCGCGCTCGTACTTTTGATTGATTGTATCTATAAAATAATCTTCGCGATTATAGGCCTTTATTTCTTGCACCAAACTGATGCCCTCTTGAAAATCATCGATGATTTCTCTGTTTAAATCAAACGCTTCCTTAAATAACAGCTTGGTTTTGTTCCTGGCCAACCAAAATACCAGATAGGCGACCGGCACCACCCAAAACATTGCAAACGCCAATCTATAATCGAAGGCAAACATCATAATGGCCATAATCAAAATGCTAAAAATACCGCCATAAACCTTGGGTACAGAATGTGAAAAGAGGTGTTCAAAGGTTGTCGCATCGCTCATTATCGTCGCACTTAAATCGGCAATATCCTTTTTACTAAAGTAAGAAAGCGGCAATTTTTTTAATTTTTCAGCCAGTGCAATTCTACTTTTAGCGCTCTCATCATAGATGGTGACAAATGATTTGTAATAATCATTTTTAGCCACAAAATACATTACGCTAAATATAACGATAATGATACCGACAAAGTGTAAAATACCAAAATCGGTCAGCGGCGTCAAACCTAACAGTTGATCGATATGCTGCCTAATAAACATAAATGACAACATCATCGGTAAGATAGCTGAAAGATTTAATAGCGCACTACTGATAATTGACTTTAACACATTGTCAGCGCCTACATCACTCAGTGCGTATTTACGCTTTAAGTATGCTTTCATCATTACGCCCCCTTCTTGATGTTCCAGCCAATTGCCTTTTGGTACTCATCCCACATCTGTTTATAAAGACCACCCTGGGCCATCAACTTGCCGTGGTCACCGTATTCGACAATTTTACCTTGATCGACGACGGCAATATGGTCGGCATCTTTAACTGTCGTCATGCGGTGTGCAATCATAATAGTGGTTTTGCCGGCACTTAAATCTTTTAGCGCCGCTTGAATGAGATGTTCATTTTCCGGATCGGCAAAGGCCGTCGCCTCATCGAGCAGTATAATCGGCGCATCTTTGATAAATGCTCTCGCTAAAGCAATGCGTTGCTGCTCACCGCCGGATAAATAAGTGCCTTTTTTACCAATTACGGTAGCGAGACCATCTTCCAAATTGTCAACTATTTCTTTAGCGCGTGACCTAACGAGCGCATCGTTAATCGTCTGGTCATCGACCTCGCGGCCAAAACAAATATTTTCACGCAAGCTGGTCTTAAACAGCTGATTATTTTGAAAGACAAAGGCGATATTAGCCATTAATTCTTCTTTGCTGTAATCTTTAATATTGTGGCCGCCAATTAAAACTGCACCCGATGTAACATCCCAAAAACGGGCGGCTAATCTGGCGATTGTCGTCTTGCCGGACCCCGAAGCGCCCACTAATGCCAGCGTTTCACCCTTAGCAACCTTAAAACTGATACCGTCTAAAGCATTCTTGACGCCGTCATAAGAAAAAACGACATCTTTAAATTCAATATTTTGATCCTCAAATTTAGTGCCATTTTCCGGATAGATGATTTCGCTATAATCAAACAACGCATTAAAGCGATCAATCGCTTGCTCGGCAATTACCTTTTGTTGTTGAAAATACATACTGCGCATCATCACCAATGACAGCTGTGGTGCCACCAATATATAGAGGATAAAACTGCTAATTGTCTTGGCGACGTCGCCGCCGTTACCAATAATTAATATGGCCGCCGGAATAAGAAAAAAGGCGGTCGATTCAACCAACACCAAATAAACCGAATAGGGTTTTATCCACATCAAGGTATAGGTCATCACCAGTTCCTTATAGTTTTCAATTGCATTATAAAATCTAGTAAACGACTTAACACTTTGGCCAAAGGTTTTTACAACCGGGATCGCCCTGACATATTCAACCGACTCATTGCTCATATCCTCAAGGGCAGTTAGATAGCGATTTTGAAAAGCCTGGCCTTCTTTAGTCATCATCATTGACATGACGGCAAAGGAGAGAATAACGGGTACTAATGCCGCCAAGCCAAGCCGCCAATCAAAGTAAAAAAATATGCCCACAATAAATAGCGGGGTTACAATTGAGCTGGCCATATCGGGAAACTGGTGAGCTAAAAATGTATGCGTGCTGGCCGCACCGTCATTAATCACTTTTCTGATCTTGCCACTTGATTGAACATTGAAAAAGCCAAGCGGCATTTTCATCACTTTGGCGAAGCCGGCTTTTTTAAGGCCGATCTCAATTTCAAAAGCCGCCCAGTGCGAGGCCATTAGGGCAATAAAATAAGTTGCCAATCCGGCGATTGAATAAAGCAATACCAAAAATGCATAATTTTTGACATTATCAAGCGAAAGCGTCTGAGCATTGGTTAATAGCTCATTTGATATTTGCCAAATATAGGTAAATGGCATCACGCTTAAAAATGCCGACAGCGCCGAAAAGAGGATTGCCAGCGGTATCAGAAATCCCTTCTTTACATTATCTGCATCACGTCTCAACAAATATATTTTTCTGCTCAAAATAGGCCGTAAAAATTTCTTTAAGTAATGCGCGATACTGTTGATCATCATTGAGCTTAAAAATCTCAGCGCCAAGAATCAACGTACTGATTAGAGCGTTAAACTGATCATCGACAAGCGACTTAAATTCACTTAGCCCCTGTTCATCACAAAATTCTAAAAACTGTGGCGTCATATCAGCAATGCTTTGATTATAAAAAGCAAAAAAATCTGCATCACTTGATATATCGACCATCAAGGCAACAAACAACTTTTTATAATCATTATAGTCGAGAATTTTATCGAGTAAGGTTTCGATTACAAAAGTCTTTTTATCAATATTACCGGCTGTATTCTTAAAATCTCTGACTTGTTGCAGGCGATACGCCATACTGTCATTTAATATTTCCTTAAATAAGGCCTCTTTACTAGCATAACAATGATAAAAGCCACCCTTTGAATAATCGATTTCATCAATGATATCTTGAATGCTAATTTCTTTATAGCCGCGCGCCGACATCAACTTAATCGTCGCCTGTTTAATCTGTGCCTTACGCGCTTCGCGCGTCAAATTTTTTGCCATTATTTACTCCCTAACATTTTAGACCGTCGGTCTAAGTTCTGTCTTTAATATAATCTAATTGATAACGAATGTCAATAGCATTTGCAATACTTTGCAGTGACAGAAACGGCGAACAACAATAGCGCCAATAAGGACTTTATGTTATAATAAAATGCCGAGTAAAAACTTGACTTGCTTAGAGGGAAGAAACCATGATTTATTTATACTGCGACGGCGGTTGTGCCGGCAATCAAAATGATAATAATTTAGGCGGTTGGGGCACAATTCTCAAATTTAAAGATGTCGAAAAAGAAATGTACGGCAGCGCTGTCAATACGACCAATAATCGCATGGAACTGACCGCTTTGCTAGAGGGCTTAAAAGCAATTAAAAAGCGCCACTACCCGGTTACTGTCTTTAGTGACAGTGCTTATATCGTCAATTGCTTTCAACAAAAATGGTATCTGAATTGGCTAAAATCGGGTTGGAAAAACAGCAAAAAACAACCGGTTGAAAATCGCGATTTGTGGCAGCAAATTCTCGACCTGGTCGCCTTACATCCCAACGTGAATTTTTACAAAGTGAAAGGTCACTTAAAAAGCGATGATCTAAATGCCATCAAAAAATGGCATAGCAAATTTATCGCCGATTATCAAACCAACCTGCCGTTTGAAGTCTATCAGCAAGCGGTCAACTACAACATTAGAGTTGATGCCCTTGCCAACCGGGCAATCGACCAATTGAGAGGAGAAAAAAATGAGACAAACGATGTTAGATAATGCCGTCGAAATGGTTAATAATCGACAATTTAAAGAGGCGATTAACGCCCTTAAGGAGCTGCTCGAAGCAGAAGAACGCGATATTTATTATTTTAAAGGGTTAAAACTATACGGCGATATTCTCGGTCCATTAACCGGTCACGATCACAGCGCCGCCGTCGATATGTATCAGATGATCGTCAATGAATGTGAAGATGACACGCTATACGAATCGGCTCAGCTATCATTATTGACATCTTATCTAAACTTGTCGATACACTATATGGAAACCTTTGAAAACACCTTGGACGTCATTGAACCCGATAACGATAATACCGCGCTTTTACTTAATAAACTAACAGAAAAGCGCGCCAACTTTATTACGCAGCGCGCCGAGAGTATCTATAAAGCGAGAATGTAGATTAGTTGATTGCGACAACCTGATAACCGGCGTCTTCAACGATTTCTGTAAGTGCGCTATCTGCTAGCATAGCCGATAGTTGCACAGTTGCCGTACCCGATGCCAAATCGACGACGGCACTGTCAACTGCCTGATTAGCCGATAGCGCCTTTTCGACGCGCGCTTTACAATGTTCACAAGTCATACCGTTAATTTTGATTACTTTTTTCATAATATTTCCTTTCTCTTTTTCGTCTGCTAATTTTAAGTTGCGCAACCGCAGCGCGTTGCCAACGACCGATACGCTCGACATACTCATCGCAGCCGCCCCGATCATCGGACTAAGTAGTGGTCCGCCGAAGGCATATAATACGCCCGCTGCTACCGGTATACCCAATATGTTATAGAAAAACGCCCAAAACAAATTTTGTTTAATATTTTTAATCGTCGCCTTACTTAAATCGATTGCTTTAATGACGTCATTTAAATCGCTTTTAATCAGTACCACATCGGCACTATCAGCCGCAATATCGGTACCTGAGCCAATTGCAAAGCCAACTTTGGCATGCGCCAAGGCCGGCGCGTCATTAATGCCATCGCCAACCATGGCAACAAATTTACCGGCCTCAATTTGCTGTTTAACAATGGCCGATTTTTGATCGGGCAAAACGCCGGCAATAACGTGCTCAATCGCCGCACTGTCGGCAATCGCTTGCGCCGTCTGTCGGTTATCACCGGTTAACATAATCACATCAATTGACCGCTGTTTAAAGGCCTTAATTGCGCTAATACTACTGCGCTTAACCTGGTCTTGAATGGCGATAATTGCCACAAATTGGTCGTCAACAGCGCAACAAATTGGCGTTTTGCCGGCCTTTGAAATGGTCGTATACCGTTCGTTATCGATAGCAATCTGCTGCTCAGCCAAATGCGCCGGCGTGCCGATAATAACTCTCTTATCGGCAACTGTGGCGATAACCCCTTTGCCCAGCACGTTTTCGAATGTCGTTACCGGTAGCGCTTGTAGGCCTTTATCAGCAGCATATTGCACGATTGCCTGAGCCAACGGGTGTTCTGACTTGGCTTCTGCGGCGGCAATATAAGGCAGATAATCGGCTGCCTGCTGCTGCCAAATAATATCGACAACCGTCGGCTTGCCGGCCGTAATCGTGCCGGTTTTATCGAGGATTACCGTATCGATTTTATGGGTGTTTTCCAGTGCCTCACCGCTTTTAATCAAGATGCCGTGAGCAGCCCCTTTACCGGTTGCCACCATAATGGCCGTCGGCGTCGCCAGCCCCAAGGCGCAGGGACAAGCGATAACCAGAACAGCGACGAAAATTTTAAGTGCAAATGAAATATCAGCTGTCACTAGATACCAAATGATAGCACTAACCAAGGCGATAATCATGACGACCGGTACAAAATAGCCAGAGATAACATCAGCAATACGGGCAATTGGTGCCTTTTTACCCTGAGCGTCTTCTACCATGCCAATAATTTTGGCAAGTACAGTATTGCCGCCGACGCGGCTGACTTTTACTTCAATTGAGCCATTGCTATTAATGCTGCCGCCCACAACGCTGTCACCGACCGTTTTATCAACCGGTATACTTTCACCGCTGATCATCGATTCGTCAACCGCCGCGGCACCGTCGACAATAATACCGTCGCTGGGAATGGTTTCGCCCGGCTTGACAATGACAATATCGCCAACGTCAACCTCATCAAGTGCCATAGTCACAATCGCGTCATCTGTTTTTACCTGTGCCGTTTTAGGAAGCAAACTGGCCAATTTTCTGATCGCATCGGTTGTCTTGGCCTTACTGCGCGCCTCTAAGTATTTACCGAGCATAATCAGTGCAATAATCACCGCCGCCGTTTCATAATAAAGTTGCTGTACATAGCCAATTTCGCCCTGCATGATACGCAGTGTGCTATATAAACTATAAGCCAGCGCCGCTGTCGTGCTGACGGCAATCAGCGAATCCATATTGGGATTGCCTTTAAAAAGAGTACGATAACCGATGGTATAAAATTGATAACCGGCAAATAGCACCGGCAATGTCAACAATAATTGCAACGACGCAAAATTAAGCGGTGCTGTCATCGGATTTAAAAAATCGGGCAAGGGCAAACCAACCATATGCCCCATCGAAATAATAAGCAGCGGTATGGCAAAGCCCAGGGCAATGATTAGCCGAAATCGCTTACGTTGCGACTCGCGTTCAGCAGCACTAATTTGCTGTGATGTCTGTGCAACGATGACCTCTTTTGGCATATAACCAATTTGTTGAATAAGCGCTTTTATCTCAGATAAGCGCAGTGCAGTTGTATCATAATCAATTGTCGCAATGCCGGTTGTTAAATTAACGCTAACATCGGCAATGCCGCTTTGCTTTTTTAGACCGCGCTCAACTGCTGCCGAGCAAGCTGAACAGGTCATGCCCTCAATCCTTAGCTTAATTGATTTGATTGGTTTATCGACTGACGCCTGATAGCCGGCTTTGTTAACCGCCTCTATAATTATGCCATCATCAACGATAGCATCACCATCGATAGTCAGCAAATTAGTTGTTAAGTTAACCGTGGCAGTAATGCCATCTATTTTATTAACGGCGCGTTCAACTGCTGCTGAACAAGCTGAACAGGTCATGCCGTCGACTTTATATTGTTTCATTTTAGGTATACCTCTTATCTGCTTAATTATTATTTTATTGCATTTCGCAGCACGCTAAAAGAAAAAATCGAGATGTCTCGGGTTTAATAAGTAGAAAGCAAAAAGTAGAAAGTAGAAAAAAAGCAGCGATCACTTATGGTAGGGTTCGTTTTTAATTATTTTAAAACTGCGATAGAGTTGCTCTAATAAAACGACGCGCATTAACTGATGCGGAAAAGTCATTTTACTAAAACTCAGCGCATAATTGCTACGCCGACAAACCGCGTCAGATAGGCCTAAACTGCCGCCTATAACAAAACATAGCTGCGATTTACCACTTAGCGCCAGCTGATTAAGCTTAGCTGCCAATGTTTCAGACGACATGGCTTGCCCTGTTATTTCTAAACTAATCACATAATCGGACTGGTCAATTTTAGCTAAAATACGGCTACCCTCTTTGTCCTTAACTTGCACCATTTCAGCTGTTGACAAGCTTTCGGGCGCCTTCTCATCGGCCACTTCAATGCAGGTCAATTTACAATAACGCGATAGGCGCTTAATATACTCATCAAGTGCTGCTCGATAATATTTTTCTTTAATTTTGCCAACGCTTATTAACTTAATATGCATGCTTTCTCTTTCTTAATCGCCACTTAAGCGATAATAATTGCCAATGCGATTGCGATAGGTTAATTCGAGCATGACATCGCGCCCAACCAAAATATCTTTTTCTTGCATTATGCTCTTAACTGTTTGATAGGCCAAGGCCGGCGTATTGTTCTCACCAGATAAATGTGCCAGCAAGACGGTTGCCAGTTTGCCCTTTTGAATGGCTGCTATTGCCGCGGCAGCACAGCTTTCATTTGACAGATGGCCAAAATCGCCAATTACGCGGCGCTTTAATGCGTATGGATAACGCCCCGCTCGTACCATTTCAGCATTATGATTGGCCTCTAACATCACCAGATTAGCATCGCTGATAAAGTCGACAATCGCATCGTCTATTTTGCCTAAGTCGGTGACAACAGCTATCTTTGATTGCCGTTTACTGAAACTAAAGCACAGCGGATCGGCGGCGTCATGTGAAACGGGTCGTGAGTCTACGATGATATCACCGATCTGAAAGGCAACTTGGTTATCGATAATGTTTATTTTGGTGGCATCGACAACGCCTATTTTGGACTCGACCGCTTGCCAAGTTGCCGCATTCATATAGAGCGGCACATTTGCCATACGGTGTAGTACGCCAAGTGCTGCAATATGATCACTGTGCTCATGGGTAACGACGATTCCATCGATATCATCAGCCTTAGTATCATAGTGACCTAGTGCCTTGACGATGTATTTGCCGGTTAACCCGGCATCTAATAACAGCGTTGTTTTGTTTGTTTTGATCAACTGGCAGTTACCACTGCTACCACTGGCCAGCGATGAAAAAAATAGAGCCATTGCTTGTCTTCCTTATTGCGGCGTCGTATCTTCAGAATAGTTTTGTAAAAGAGCCGGTACAAATAATTGCTGACCGTCCGATAAACTAAATTGATAATAAGGCAAGGCATCGCCCGATTGTACATTCTCGCCCAGCAGTGTTTTTTCTAAACGATAGCCCAGAGCTACCGACTTAATTGTGATTGGCGCCAATTCATCTAGCTGATCGACGGCCGAAAACAAGGCGCGATGGTAAGCCTTAACCGCCTGTTGACCATCGTCTTTGGGAACGACTGTCATCCACTTGCGCTGTAGCGAAACAACTTGGTCATTTTCTACCACAATTTGCATCGACGTATCATAAATCGGGTAGCCCTGATATTGTTGAATATATTTTAAGTTGGTACCATCATTAAAAATTAGCTTATAATCGTCAGCAGCATTTAAATAGCGCTTGATAAAATCAGCCGCCACTTGTTCGGCAGACTGACTTGAATTTATCGCGCTTTCCTCAACACTAAGCCTCTTTATACTTAGCTTATTTTGAGCAAATGATATTTGATAATCAGCGCTGTAATAAATACCATTTTGTTTAGAATACTTACCCAGCAAAGCCGTTGCTAATTCAGCCATATTATATTGTTGGTATGTTATAACCACTTGCGGCATAGCTGTCACCTGCGGCGTATCTTCACCTATTTGATTGTCAATTTTCTTTTCAAGCAATATTTTATCAAGTAAAGCCGTTTGATTGGCGACATCTGTTAAATTAGCCGAGTCATCATCAAGTGCAATAAACAGTACAATAATGGCGTTGGTTATTAACAGTGCGATGATTAATATTGTCTTAACTCTTGACCAATCCATTAACTGATTTCCTCCTCAATTAACGAAAAATTTGTCGCATCAAAATAGTAACGTACGTTTTCAACTGTAAAGCTATAGGCCGGTATTAAGCGGTCACCGGTATCGATATAGAGCATTTTAAAATTTTCCAGACTGGCCAGTATTTTAACGAAAGACCGACCATCGACCAAAAAATCGGGGTGATTGTTAATATAATTGGCAATGATGCGATCGTAATTCGATTGTTTATTGACAATTGCAAAGATTGGTAATGTTTGAACTACTTCGTCCGTTTGCAATGTTTGGGCGTAGCTTTTATGAAGGCGCTTATAGAGCTGAACTTGCCCACCGACGATGTCAATTTGAATGCCGGAAAAGCCGGCAATGCTGTGCACTTGATAACCATTTATCTTGTAGCCAAAACTAAATGTGTAGCCCGCAATGCCATCTTTATCTATTAGCTCAACTGATTCTAGATAAAGGCGATCAGCTACTAAATTGTAGTCGGCAATGGTATCGATAGCCAACTTCAAATCGGTCAACAAATTGGCCTCTGTCGCGTTTCTTTGATTGATTTTGTTACTGACCGTCAGCATGCCGTCAGTTGATACTTTTAACGCCTGTTCACCATAGCCATAAAGCATCACGATAGAGTTGTTTACATCAAAAAAACGACGCACAAAATTAAGACGTGAGCCAAACACCCGATTCGCCAGCAACAAAACCGCGCTTTCATTATCGGCTGTCGTTTCAAAATTGACTGCAATTGGCTTAAAATCGGTTTCTATCGCCGTCGGCAATAGTGTATCGTACCGAACGGCATCTGACAATTCGATATTAAACTGCTCGTACACTGTACTATAGACGATGTCATCGGCGATATCCAAATAGTCTAGATACTCTGTTATATCGGTAAAAATCGGCTGGTTTTTTAGGGTGTAATAACCGTCATCGCCCCTGAAAAAAACGATGCCGTCCGCACTAATCATAATGCTCTTAAGGTGATCAACTTTTGGCGTAAATAAAATGTCGCTGTTACTTAAAACCGATAGCAGCGTCGTCGTTGATAATCTGTCGTTTAAACAAAACTCGATACTGTTGCTACGCCTTGCCGCATAGTAGGCCTGCACGTCAATTTCTTCAGCATCATTAAGGTTTAACAGGCTAACTGCCAACTGTGGCTTTAAACGGCTAAAAAGGTCTGCCACATCATAAAAAAACGTCTTTATTTGATCGCCATCCGCAATAATATTAACGAATTCAACATCGATTAAATAAGAGACGTCGCTTATCGGATAAACCTTTTCTGTTTCTTTGGGTGTTGCATTTCCCTGAGCCGGCTCAAACCACAAGACGCCGACCAAAACGATGAGCAACCCCGTCAAAGACGCTAGTAATAACGATTTGAGAGATTCCTTCATGTATGTCACCTAAGTTGATTAGTCGACAACGACAAACCGACATTTCGGCATTAATAAATTATTTGTTTTGCTATCACGTACAATAATTTCGTATTTTGCCGGATCAATATCACTAATCGCATAATTAAAATATGGCAACGGACCATCTTGTCTGACCGGAACTTGTGACACGACGGTATATCTAAATCTGCTGTTGTATTTTTGTTGTAATATCAAAAACAATATCGCTTGTTTTTCGTATTCATTACGCGCCAGATACAGCTCCGGCAAATCGTTGACCAAAAGCTGCCGCTCATTAATCATTACTTTTAGTTCAGTGGCACTAAAATGTTCACGCGCATTGTAAAAAGCCTGTACATATGCCGCATTACTCTCGATAACGCGATCGCCTTGTGCGATGTAAACAGCACGCAGGTCAGCATCGGACATTGCCGGTTGATAATAATTGTCAATATTAATCTGAGGCGCCGGATCATAGGCACCATCGGCTTTTAAATCTTGCAACCAAGCAGTCGGCGCTTTACTGACCATGCCGTTAATTGCAGCTAATACTTCTGCGTTTGCAAACGGCATATCAGGCGGATCGATTCGCACCAACTGCAAATAAGCCGCCGTATCGTCGGCCAGCTCTAAAGTGATGTTAAGCGTCGAAGCATACTTCACCTGACCAAATTCATCAAGCTGTGGTGAAACCAACTTGATGGTATTGCCACCATCTAATGCATATGTAAAACTCGTCAAAGCGAGTAACATAACTATGGTTAATACAATCGTTTTCCTGAACACAAGAAAACCTCCTATCCAAATCTTTCCATAGGAACATTATAAACTGTTTATATTACAGCCGTATTACAGTGGAGTTAAGATAAACTTACAAGCGCTTAGGAACAGTAAAATAGATGGTTGTGCCGATTTCGACTTGGCTTTTTACGGCAATTTCACCACCGTGCAGTTCGATGATTTCCTTTGCGATCGACAAGCCCAAGCCGGTGCCACCCATTTGCCGTGAGCGCCCCTTGTCAACGCGATAAAAACGCTCAAACAAATGCGGTAAGTGTTCGTCGGCGATGCCAACGCCGCTATCGGCAATGGTAAATAAGATCGCATCATCTTGTTCTTTTAGAGTAATGCGAATTTTGCCATTTTCAGGCGTGTACTTGATGGCATTAGAAAGCAAATTAACGATGACTTGCTCAATGCGATCGTAGTCAAAGTACGACAATAATTCGCCACGCGGCATAATACACTGCACTTTATGCCTATGGGCTTTGATATGTACATCCATTTTTTGGAGTACCGAATCTAGCAGCTCACACCAGTCGTTTTCAACTAAGTTGAGTTGTGTACGCTGTGCATCAAAGTTTGATAATTGCAACAAGTCACGTACGATGCGATTCATGCGATCGGCCTCGGTATTAATCACTTCAAGAAATTGCTGTGTCGTCATTTGATCGCTGACAGCACCATCTAATAACGTTTCGGAATAGCTTTTTATGCTGGTGATTGGCGTTTTTAGTTCGTGTGAAACATTGGCGACAAATTGCTTGCGCATCGTCTCTAAACGCTGGCTTTCAGTGATATCTTGAAACACGATAATCAGGCCTTTGCTTTTATTGTCTTCACTGACGAATGGTTCAAATTTAACGCGAAATGTTTCATCGGCAAAACCGACGGTGTCAGTGCCGCATAGATTGGGGTGTTCTTTAATAATATTGTGATAATCCAATTGTTCGGGTAACTGGACCGCCAAGTCATCGTAGTGATCGGTTATTTCGATATGATGCGCCTCTAGCATTTTAAGGGCTTTTTGGTTGATGTGTACGATCTCGCGCTTGGCTGTTAGGGCGATGATGCCGTCATCGATGTTATTGACAATAGCCTCAAATTTACTCTTTTCTTGTGAAATATGATTAAGACTTTGCTTAAGCTGGTTGGTCAAATGATTAAACATTTCGCCCAACTTGCCAATTTCATCATCAGACTTAACGACGACATGTTGATCAAAATCACCGCGCGCCATCTTATAGGCTTTGCGCGTAATATCATTGATCGGCTCGGTGACATTTTTAGAAATAACCGCACCCAACAAAAAGGTGACTGACAATGCTATAATAACCGACTGAACGATAATGGTACGGGCGCGGTCTACAGTTTTGTCGGTATCATTTAAATCATAGCGAATATAGAGCACGCCAACGACCTGACCGTTGTTTCTAACCGGGTAGACTTTATCCATAACTCGCAACGAACTGTTGTCAGCTGACAGCGCCGAAACGTTGCGATCGACCTGACCACTAAGCCCCTTTAATAACAAGCCCATGTTTAAGGTCTCTGAAGCCACTGCTGATAAATGACTAGCAGTTGATGCTACAATGGTATCGCCGGCAACGACGTAAATTTCTTCTCGTATGCGCAGCCCCTTAGGGCCGTCGATAATTTGTTTTACTTTATCACTTGCGGCGATTAAGTCGCTATGCACTTCAAGGTCAGACAACATCAATTTTGATAAGTCGTCTAACCTTGAACTAACCAGATCGTAATTATAACGTTCGAAAAACTGAATGATATAGACGCCTGAAATAACTATGGCGATCAAAACTAAGGTGAGAAAAATGACGATAAATCTCCACCGTAAACTCTTCAGCACCGACTATTCCTTTCTAAAGTAGTAGCCTACGCCGCGCTTTGTTACAATATACTTGGCATTGGAAGAATCGTCTTCAATCTTTTCGCGCAGCCTTCTAACAGTGACATCAACTGTTCTGATGTCGCCAAAATAATCATAGCCCCAAACTTCTTTTAACAATTGTTCACGAGTAAAAATATAGTTTTCCTTTGAGGCTAAATACTTTAATAATTCAAATTCGCGCAGCGTAAGCTCGATTAATTCACCGCGTTTTCTTACTTCGTATCGATCTAAATTGATTTCTAATTCTTGGGTGCCGATTAATTTGGCCTGATTGGCATCGGTGCTGTTATCAATGCTAACGCGCCGCAAGTTGGCCTTGACGCGCGCGATGACTTCGCGCATGCTGAACGGCTTTGTAATATAGTCATCAGCCCCTAATTCTAAGCCGAGCACTTTGTCGACCTCTTCTTCTTTGGCCGTTAACATGATAATCGGCGTGTTCATCTTTTCTCTTATTTTGCGACAGACCTGAAAACCATCTAGTTTGGGCAACATAACATCTAAGAGAATTAAATTAGGGTCCTCAAAAAGCGCTTTGTCAAGCGCTTCTTCGCCATCAAAGGCGGTAATCACGGTGTAGCCTTCTTTGGTTAAATTATATTTTAATATATCGGAAATCGGCTTTTCGTCTTCAACAACTAAAACTTTTTCGTTCATCATATACCTCTTAAAATGGCAAGTATTTTTCGGGATTAACAGAAACGTTGTTCAGCTTAATTTCAAAGTGTAGATGCGGGCCGGTCGAATTGCCGGAATTGCCGCTAAGACAAATATCTTGCCCCTTTTCGACGTACTGACCAACACTAACTAGTATTTTTGAATTATGCGCATAATAGGTCTGCAAACCATTACCGTGATCGATAACGACCAGATTACCATAGCTGCCGCGATAACCGGCTGTCTTGACGACACCGCCCTCTGAAGCGTGTACCATTGAGCCATAGGGCATTTTTAGGTCAATACCATAATGGTAGCCCAAGTGCTCGCGTGGACCAAAGCGCGAGGTAATGCGGTATGCGGTAACCGGGCGCACTAGAGTTGATTGAGCAAGCTGTGCCGGTAGTGGCCGAACGCCTTTTTCATAGATATCGCTAGTCGCATCGGCCAATATTTCTTCAGCCTGAACTGAACGCTCAACCACGATACCGTTGCGATAGACGACTTCTTCTGTTAATATTTTTTCACCTGCTTCGCCATTCTCGATTAGTAGCTGTTCGCCAACGTAAAGGCTTTCATTATCGATGTATTCTCGATCGGGCTCCAATTCCTCGACGCGCGTTTCAATTACAGTAACGAATTGCGTTACCAAAGGCTCGGGACGGTTAATAATCAATTGATCACCAATCGTTAAATATTTTTTATTTTCTAAATAGGGATTATCGGCGATTAAGCGCTCTACAGTTGAATTGTTTTGATAGGCAATTTCTGATAAAGTGTCGCCTTTAGCAATCGTATATGTGATCACTTCAAGGCCACCGTTATTGATATATGCAACCGCGGTTTCTAAATCATAATAACCGTCAAAGCGCGCAGCCGAGATTTGCTCTCTCTTATAGGATACATCTTGTTCTAATTCGACGGACAACACCCTGTTGGTGCTCTCCGGACAGAGTTTCAAACGGGCAATAATGTCGTCGGCAGTTTTCTCGTCTTTGACCGCCAATAGCATTTGATCATCGATATATAAAGCGACTGCGTTAATATGTGGATAAAATAAATCATGTCGCTTAACAACATCAGATAAGTAATACATCGTGTCAAGCGAGCACTGCGCGTGGCTGTTAAGCAACTGTTCAGCTGCGTCTTCAGCACTGACAAACTGCTCAACCGGTGGCGTCGGCTGAATTGATGCCACCACATCGCTGTTGGCATTGACGCCGATTAAAACTAGACCGACAAGCAAAACGACCACCGCCGGTACCAAAACGGCCAGTGTTAAGCCTGCTTTATATAATCTGTTATGATATCGTCTTTTGCGATAATTCTTCATATAAACCTCAAATTCCACGACAAAAATAGGCAACCACTGTTGCTCTTACTAAATATCATACATGATTTTTGGCAAAAAAGCCATTAAAAATCAAAAAAGCTGCTATTTAAACTAAAAAGTAATAATTAAAAACAGCAATCATAAGCGCTTTTGACACATGATAACAAAGTTAAGAAATATTGATTTTGCTTGCTTTATTAAATCGTTTTGTGTATAATTCAGAATGCAATTGCTCCTTGATATCACTATTATAACACAATTACAATACGAAGGCATAACATGACTGATTTGTTGTTTCTCTTAATATTTGGATTAATCGTCGGCTTTGTTGGCGGCTACGCCGGCATTGGTGGCGCACCGTTTCTAATCGTTTTCTTAAGTCTCTTTATGGGCGTATCACAGCACGCTGCCCAAGGTACCGTGCTGGCCGTTATGCTCGGGCCAATGAGCCTTTTGGGTATCATGACGATGACAAAGCGAATTAAGCCGATGTTGCAATTTGCCATTATTGGCGTTATCTGCTATGCCTTTTTTTCTTACTTTGGGGCCTATTTTGCCTTTTTGGTCGACAGCAGCAAACTAAAATTTGTCTTTTCAACTTTTGTCTTTATTATCGGCATCAACGAAATTTTCGGCTTTGTCGAAAAATCAAAATATCTTAAAAAAATGGGCAAGAAAAACGCCAACCTTAAAAACGTCGCATTGGTCAGCGTGGTCGTCGGCGCAGTTGGTGGATTTTTTGGTATCGGTGCCGGCATTTTAATGACGCCAATTTTCGTCGGTTTATTCGGCATGAAAAAAGACGATGCCCGATTGTTGTCGCTAATGATTCTTTTGCCACCGGTTAGCCTCGGCGCCGTCATTAAATACCATATGGAAGGCGCCGTCATCTGGCAAAGCGCCCTGATTATTTTCTTTGCCTATTTCATCACCAACTACTTTGGTTCAAAATTGGCGCTCAAGCACTCTGCCAAAAAATTTAAAGCCGTTTATGGGTATATCTTAATTGCCATTAGCATATTTAGCATTGTGTCAATTGGTTAATCGTCTTTGCATTTCACTTAATAAAAACACTATTAAATACAAAATGCAGCATAAAGCGGCACCGATTTGATAACATCTTTTTTGCCAAAGTTTTTTTGTGATAATCTAATTGCCAGTTCAGGTTGATACTTTTTAATATAGGCGTTAAAACTGCGTGAGCGACTATTCGACTTGGCTTTGACCTCGATTGGAATAATCAAATCATTTTTTTGAATTAAAAAATCAACTTCAAAATGATTATCCTTATAATAGTAAAGTTCATGTCTTTGCGAAGTTAATGTAGCTGCAACATAATTTTCGACAATTGCACCGCGATAAATATGATCATCGTCATTTTTTATAAGTGAAAAAGGAATACTTGCCAAACTGTTCAGTAAGCCATTGTCACTGAGATACATTTTAAACATATTGTGTGTTAGATAGGCTTTTAATGGCAATTTAGCAGTCTGTGTCGCACGACAAATCAACTGAATACGGCTCATTATCAACCATTCTATTGCTGCGTCAAAGTGACTCGCCTTGGCGCCTTTCTTAACGGTGCTATACTTAAATTTTTTGTTATCTCTGGCAAGCTGCTCAGGGATACTCTTATAAATTGCCTGAATCTTAACCGTATCACTGGCGCTACAGTATTTGCTCATGTCGGCAATGTATGCATTAACTATGTTTGTATGAATATTGCGATCAAACTGAATGAGATCAGCTTGTTTATCAATATAGTCCAATACCGCCAATGGCATGCCACCAACACAGAGGTAGTCTTTATATAATTTCAACAGCTTTTGATGCGTTGCCATTGGCATTGGTTGATCAGTCTGATAACAATCAACTATTTTTTCAACCAGCATATCTAAATCAAGCGCTAGTAAAAACTCATCAAATGATAACGGAAACAAATAATTAAATTCGACTTTGCCAACCGGAAAAGAAAACGATTCCCGATTTAGCATCACACCCAACAAACTACCTGCACAGACAATTTGATAACTTGGTAGTTGTTCAGCAAAATATTTTAACGACGTTATACACTTTGGCACACGTTGTACTTCATCAAAAATAATAATGTCCGTAAGCGGATCTATCTTTTTTGAAAAAAACAATTCTAAATCAGCTAGAATGCGCAACGGATCTAAATCTGCTTCAAAAATATCTGCCAACTTTGGTGATTGTTCAAAATTTATGTAAAAATAATTATCGTATTCTGCTTTGGCAAAAGCGAGCAAACTATATGTCTTGCCGACTTGGCGCGCACCAAGTAATAGCAATGGCATCCGTTTAGAGTTGCCTTTCCAGGCTAATAAATTGGCTATAATGTTGCGCCGCATATAATCCTCCCTTAAACTTTTCTTGTAAAATTTTATCAAAAAAATATACTTAAGTCAAATAAAAGGAAATTATTCCTTTTATTTGACTTTAAAAAAGTAATAATTTCCTTTTTTTGAGTTTAAGACTAATAATGAGAAAACAGCACTATCAAATACAAAATGCAGCATAAGGCGGCACTGCTTTGAAAACATCTTCAATCAAACTTTTCTTATAAGTTTTATCGTCAGTTTATGCTCTATTTTAAGCATATCAACTGTTTGAAAAATAACCTTTATTCAATATGACAACTAAAAATATTAATCTAAATACACTTGCTGCTAACACGCCTAAGCAAAAACCAAATATGCCGGAAACAGTAAAGCCAATGTAAATAAAACTAAAATAAAGCAGCACATTTATTGCACTAATAATCGGTTGCCACTTAATTGACATAAATCGCATTATCAGCGGATTAATAACCGTACTAACCGAATCGATTACCGCCACCGCTGTCATAACCGGCACCAATTTCATTGCAGCCAAAAACCATTTAGGATAAAGCATTTTTAGCAATGGCTGACTTACGAGCAAAACTATCAAAAATGCACTTATACTAATGCCGACTAAAATTAAAAGTAATTTGGCAAATTGCCTTTTTTGAATACGCTCTATTTTCACTAAATAACTCAATAAAACAGAAGTAAAGGGGGAAACCACCATACCTATCATTTTGCCGGAAAGTGTTGCAATATAATAAGTGGTAACCGTACTCGAACCCAAAAGTGGAAATATTAAAAGCCTATCGACATATTTGGTGACCGCCATCAAAATTGATGCTATATATAATTGACCACTTTTAGATACAGTTGTTAAGAATAGTTTCGTTCTGGCAAATGCTTCTTTCAACAAGGTGGTTGTCAGCAACAAATGCACCAGCCCAAAAAAATTGCCGCTAAGATAAATCGCTTGCCAAAAATCAGTTTTAAGATAAATTAACAAGCCTAAAAAATACCCAATTGTCATTAAAATATTGTTAATTAATACGTTCTGATAATTTAATTTTAAGCGGTAGTCTACCATTAGATAACCGCGCAATAAATTGAGTGAAGAAAATATAATAATGGCAAGAAAATCGATTAAATTATTTATTGGATAAAATAATTTGACGGCAATAAAGATAAAAACAGTATTTATGACCAGACTAGCAAAGAGCATGATATTAAAATCACCCTCTAGCCCCTCATCAGCATAAGTTTTGTCAAATAATAAACGAATATTATTTAAAACGCTCCCCAGCGGAAAGCTAACAATTGTCGAAAGGCTAATTAAGGTCAGCACATAACCGTAAGCCGACTGCGTCATATGTGATGAGGCAGTCGGCAAAATGATTAATTGCAAACTGATAATAGGCAATGCAATTGCTATAATATTGAAAAAAGAATCCTTTATAAATTTTTTAATCATTTGAGCTGCCTTCTATTACATTGGCCTAATTTTTTGGTACAATTCTACCAATTTTTCTGATTCTTTGTTCCAATTAAATTGACTTTTAATTAGGGCGCGACCGTTGTCGCCCAATTCATTGCAGAGCTGTTCATTTTGCTTTAAAGTGTTAATTGCAGCAATAATCTGATTAGCCGTGTCCGTCTCTACAACAATGCCAAAGTTGAATTTACCATTGATACGCTCAATGTAACGCGAACGATGCATAACAACAGGTAAGCCCATAGACATATATTCGTAATTTTTAGTGGGCATATTATCGGCAACACCATACTGTCCAACATTTAGTAAACAGGATAATCCGATTTTACATTGATTATATATTTTGTATACCTCGCTATAATTAATCGGCTTTATCCATTTTATTTTTGTTCCCTCTATCCTACTGAGAATTTGTTTTTGATAGTCTTGGTTGACAAATTTACCAACTAATAGCATACTGGATTCCGTTTTAATTGCCGCATCGACAATCAAATCGATGCCGCGTTGTGGTGATAGGCCGCCCACATAACATAGATCATATTTTTTACAAGTATGATTGACTTTATTATAAAAGTCATCTAATGAAGGATAATTATTTGATAGTAAAACTCTGTTTGCTCGACCATCAAAAGTATTCTTGCCATCCATAGTACAAGGAACTATTACTGCATCAATTAATCTACATATACGCGTTTCATATGAAAAATATACTTTGGAAATTATATTCCTCAAAAAGGGTGCTATCCAATACTTATTTTTTATTTGGAGATAATAAGTTTCATGGGAGTCAAAAATAACTGTTTTACCAGCTTTTTTTAATCTTTTTGCAATTAGTAACAAATCGGGGTCATGCAAATGATAAATATCAGCATCTATCTTAATGGCTGCTTTATAAAAGTCAAAATAGGTCTTATAAAATCGCTCCAGCCTGCCTTTGGCTACGTTATTGAGCGAAATGATATTGATGCCATCCTTTACTTCTGATTTTTCATTATCATTAATCAGCAACGTAACATCATAGCCTGCTTGCGCCAAAGAAAGGCACTCTCTCTTAAAAATTCTACCGTCATATCGTTTATGCGCCGACGAAATATGACAAATTTTGACATTTTCATTAGTGGCCTTATCAACAGTTCCAACTCGCATATTTTTTCTCCTAAAACCGTTTAATGCTATCGACGATTAAGTGGATATCCGATTGCGTCAAATAGGGGTGCATTGGCAATGACAGCACTGTATCACAAAGTGCATTAGTTACTTCAAAATCACTGTCATCGTAGTTGAAGTTTGAAAATGCACCTTGTTTGTGCATCGATTTTACATAATAAACCATGCTGGGTATGCCTTTTTGATTTAACTTTGATTGTAAAGCATCTCTTTTTTCTTTACGCTTTAGCTTAATCGTATACTGTGCAAAACTAGACAGATAACCATTGGGAATATACGGCGTTTCAACAATATCTTTTAATGCATCTGTATATAATCGATATATTCGATTAACATCTGCTAACTCGTGTTCAATAAAAGCGGTTAACTTAACGTTTAATATAGCCGCTTGAATTGAATCCAAGCGTGAATTAACACCAATTCTAACATTGTCATATTTATTAACGCCTTTGCCATGTATTTTTAGCGAATTAAGCAATTCTGCTAATTGTTCATCATCGGTAAATATTGCACCGCCATCGCCATAACACCCTAGCGGTTTAGCCGGAAAAAACGATGTTGTCGCAGCATCACCGAAACTACAGGCTTTTTTGTCACTTATACTGCCGCCAAACCCTTGGGCGGCATCTTCTAAAACTTTCAAATTATATCTTTTAGCAACTGAATTAATTTTTGGAAAATCGGCCGGCAAGCCGAATAAATCAACCGGAATAATAACTTTTGGCTTTAACCGCCCTTCGCCCATCACTTTATTGATTGCTTCTTCAAGCTTTGCAGAGTCAATATTAAATGTCTGTCGATCCACATCGACAAATATCGGTGTTGCGCCGACCGCTGCAACCACTTCACCACTAGAAAAAAAAGTGAAATCGGGTACAAAAACAGCATCGCCTGCGCCAATTCCCCATGCCATTAGAACAAGCGACATTGCTTCAGTGCCATTGGCGCAAGTAATACAGTGCTTAACACCGACATATTCAGCTAATCGCGTCTCTAGCAAATCAACTTGCTGACCGCCGATAAAGCGGCCCGATGTTAAAACATCTGCAATCGCTTTATCTATTTCAACTTTATATTTTTCATACTGTGCTTTTAAATCTCTAAATTCCATTTTATTCCTCGTATTCTGCTTTAGCTATCAATGTGAAACTGCCGTGCTCGCTAATTATATGCCACCTTTTTGGGCCAATATACTCTATATCGGTCTTGCCACTTGCCAAATCAATATCTTCAATTCTGTCAATCAATATCTTACTTTCTCTATAAACAAAGAATGCATCTCCCCATTTTTTAAGCCGCATAACTAATTTATTTAAGATAAATGGATTAATTTCTAAAACAAATACTTCAAAATCGGATTCTACCGGTTTCGGATTATAAAATCCTTTTTCTGATAATGCTATCTCTTCATTAGTAAACGCTGACAATTTATTAAAACAAGTATATTTTTTTATAACTTCTATCAACAATTGAGCGGCCGCCAACGCAATTTCATTGAATATTACGTCAGAATCATAGGTATCTGATAAATTAACCTTTGTTTGTGCCAGTATTTCACCATCATCAATCTTTTCATTTATCCTATGAATCGTCACCCCAAATTCATCATTTAAATCTTTAATTTGCCAAAAAATCGGATTTGCGCCTTTGTAAAATGGCAAAATACTCGGATGTACATTAATAAAGCCGTCTCTTAATGCGTTAAGCATATTGGCTTTAAAAATTTGGTTATAACTTGCAACTATCCCCAAACTAATTTTTCTCAGTTGTAATTGGTTAATTAAGTAATTTGTGTTTGTATCATAAATCTTGATATACTCAATATTTCTTTCCTGACAAAGACGCTCGTTTAGCGGTACTAGTTTTGAGTTTCTTTTCACTAAAATAATAACCACTGATATTAAAATATTGCTATCAATCAAATGTTTTAATACTATATTAGAAAAAATCCCCCCAGTACCAAAAAATGCAATTTTTTTAGAACTACTCATATTGATATTCCTTTTTTATATCAAAATATTGTATTTGTTCTGCTCCAAACTGCCTGAAAAATTTTTCAATTGGTTTTTTCATGCTACCTTCAAAATCAAAGCTCAGACCCATTCTATTTGCTAACTTTATGCCTTGATAGACGAGTAAAGTCAACGACTGCGAGTTGCGAAATTCTTCTACTGAGCCACTCATTAGATAATAAACTGATTTGCGGTCATAGGCAAACAATGCCGCCGAATGAATATTGCCATCATAATCTACCGCATAAAATATTTCAACACAGTTATTACTCTTTAAATTGTTGTACAAATTATTGAACAATTCAAAGCTATAGGGAATAGTAACACCTTGCCTACCGTATGTTTGTTTATTTAGCTCGTAAAAATCGCCTGCACTCATTCCACTTTTAACAGTTACAAGTTTTTCGGCTTTTCTAATATAATTTCTAACGGTGCCATTAAACTTATTATATAATTCAGCGAGATCGCCAGTTTCTCTTATTATATAAGTATATCTGGTAGATTGTGAATAACCGCGCCAATAAAATGGCAACCAATTTGTAAAATTATAATGAAAATACTGCCGATAGCTTTTAATTTTAAGACTTTCCAATTTGTCTATAATCGCATCTGCTACTCTACATTCAAAAGATAATCTTTTATAATATTTTAAGCCCTGCGGATAATAATAAATGATGCCATTGTTTTGTGTAAGAGGCGCCTTTCTAATTTCAAAACCATCAGCAATAGCATTTAAATAATATACTAAAGAGCCAACTACCTTACTATTTTCTTTAATTAAAACCACATCCCAATTGCTCGGACCACAAACCGCATCCATCCAATAATATTGAGAAAATAACGGTATGTCTTCGGTTTCGCATAGTGCCTTATACTGTTCTTTATTGGAAAGCATTAGTCAAATCTCCCTTTAAAATCGACCGACTTAACAGCTTTGAGCGGCAGTTTCACGCTGTGCCCCTTAGCTGCTGATAAATAGATGGCGAGCACTAATTCTAAAGCATTTCTGCCATCCTGTGCTGTTACGTAAGGCTGTCTATCTTCTTTTATTGCCTCGACGACATCAGCATATAATGGGCTATGGCCAAAGCCATAGACATTTGGTGGATTTTCTCGATATTTGGCCTTTACCTCTGCCGGATTATCCAAATTATCGGCAAATTGCCATTCCTCGATTAGGTTTACCGATTTACCACCCGCTTTGACCGTGCCTTTTTCACCAAAGATATAAAGCGTTTCTTCTAAGTTCTTGGGGTAAATATTGGTAGTGCCTTCGATAATACCGTAACTGCCATTACTAAATTTTACCAGCGCCAGCCCAAGGTCTTCGGCATCGATAAAATCATGCATCAAATTGTCAGTCATGCCAACAACTTCACTAATCTTATCACCCATCATCCAACGTAGCAAATCAATATTATGAATGCACTGATTCATCAAGGCACCGCCGTCTTGTTCCCAAGTGCCGCGCCAAGACGCCTGTTTATAGTAGTTTTCGCCTCTATTCCATCTAATGTGCGCCGTGCCATGCATCAGTTTACCAAAGCGGCCATTCTCAACTGCCTGTCTTATTTTTTGCACCGACTTGTTAAAACGATTTTGGTGACAGGCGCTTACTTTAACATTTTTTGCAGCAGCATTCTTTATAATTGCATCGGCCTCATCAAGCGATAAGGCAATCGGTTTTTCAATAATTAAATTGCAACCAGCCGCAATGCAATCTAAGGCAATTTGCCCATGCTTACCACTTTCGGTGCAAATCGCCACCAAGTCAGGCTTTTCATTTTGAAGCATTTCGCGATAGTCAGTGTACTTTTTTACATCATCTGACAATTGAAATGCTTCAATGCTAGTATCCATCTTTGATGTATCAATATCACATAGTGCCACAATATTTAGTTTGTTGTCAAGTGCTGCCGCGATATGATTTGGTGAAATCCTACCACAGCCGATAATTGCATAGCTTAAGCTCACAATAATACCCCCTATAGCAATTCTATATTTGCACGATCTTTTACTGCCTTCATGGCATTTTTAGTATCAAAGATCAGCTTGGCATTTTTTTGCACAAAATTATAATCAACCTTTGTATGGGCAGTGGTTACAATCACCAAATCACTTTGCTGCAGTAACTTTGCCGTCAATTCTGATTCGCCCTTTTTGACGAGGCCATTATCCTTGTATTCAGAAATAAACGGATCATAATAAAGCACATTTGCGCCTTCTGTCTCTAGCTCTTTAATAACCCGCAACGCCGGACTTTCTCGATAATCATCAATATCCTGTTTATAGGCAACGCCGAGCGCTAAAATTTTGGAACCATTGACTGATTTTTTATGTCGATTAAGAATTTTACTAGCTCGTTCAGCGCAGTATTCGGGCATTCGGTCATTGACCATCATCGATGATTCAATCATTGAAGTATGAAAACCATATTCCCTGGCTTTCCATGACAAATAATATGGATCAAGCGGAATACAGTGACCACCTAAGCCCGGACCCGGATAAAAAGCCTGAAAGCCGTAGGGCTTAGACTTAGCAGCGTCAACCACTTCCCAAAAATTAATACCCATTTTATGACAAAGTATGGAAAGCTCGTTGACAAGACCGATATTGACATTGCGATAGGTGTTTTCAAGTATCTTTTCCATCTCAGCTACTGCCGGCGATGACACTTTGTGAATCGGCGCTTCAAGAATTGCCTCGTACATAGTGGCAGCTACTTCGGTACACTTAGCCGTTACACCGCCAATGACTTTGGGCGTATTTTTTGTCTTATAAATAAGATTGCCCGGATCAACCCTTTCTGGTGAAAAGGCTAAATAAAAATCCTTGCCACACTTTAAGCCGGATTTTTCCAAGATTGGCTTTAGCAATTCTTCGGTTGTTCCCGGATAAGTTGTCGATTCAAGCACAATCAGCATTTCTTTATGCATATAGGGTACAATGCTTTCCGCCGAGGTCTTCACATAGCTAATATCAGGCTGTTGATGTTCATCTAAAGGTGTCGGTACACAAATACAAACGCAGTCGGCCGATGCTACTCGCGAAAAATCGGTCGTTGCCGATAGTAAGCCTGATTTAATAATCGATTTTAAATCTTCGTTAACGACATCGCCTATATAATTTTGTCCTAAATTAACCATTTTCACTTTTGATTCTTGCACATCAAAACCAATTGTTTTAAACCCGGCTTTGGCTTTTTCAACAGCCAACGGTAAGCCTACATAGCCAAGCCCGATGACCCCCAATATTGCTTTTTTATTAATCAATTTATTTTTCACACTATTCATAGACATCTCCTTATTAAGCGCTTTCAATTGATTTTTTTTGATTTATATTACTTATCAAAAATCCCCAAAACAGCCAAAAACCACCGTATATCCAAAAAGAACCGCTAACAAAAAGCGGCACAAGCCCCATGCTGAAGAACATCAAAAACAAATTGCTGTCTTTTTTCGTTTTAAAGAAAAACACAATTATAAGTATTAATAAAATTGATATGATAAAAATACCGCCCATTAAGCCGAATTGACACAATATCTCAAGTAAAAAATTATGTGCATAGGCGCCATTTAAAAAAACGCGATCGGCAAAAATACCCCAACCAAATATCGGTTTTTCAGCTATTTTGCTTGTGATAATCTGATAGATTCTTTCTCTACCACTCAAATATGTAATATTTGTCAAAAAAAGATATATGCTTCGACTGTATATCCCAATCGATAACAAATAATTATATACAAGTAAAAGAATATTTCTAATATTTAATAAGAATAGTATTAATAAAGCATTTAGTACGATACCTTTAATGCTAAAAAACTTTTTAAACTCAAGTTTTTTGATGAAATAGTAAAACACTACACTGATTAACGCACCTCTAGAACCAAATAGCACAATAGAAAAAAATAATATTAAAAACATCATTATATCAATTAATTTCTTTTTCTCAAACCAGCTTTCCAGCGTCAACAAAAGTGGTATTAAAGCATAATAAGACAGCATCATACTATAGCCATCTAGTTGCGTAATACCCAAAAATTTCATTAGTGAAATGATTACGACCAATAAAAAAATAAGATAACTGCTCTTTTTCATAACATCCTTAAATACATTCCAATCTTCAATCGCAACACTATATATAAAGACAGGATAACTTTCTATAAAAAATCTAACTGATAAGACCTCTAAAAATTGCCTATTATCAACATAAAAAACATAGTTCAGCAAAAATAACACCAAAAAGAACAAGCCACTGACAAAAACAAATACTCTCTTGCGTATTAATACAACATAAAGCGAATTGATGAAAAAAAACGCAATAAATACTTTTGAAATGGTTTTAATGGTCTGAACATTTTCACCGGATCTCATGCCAAAATAAGACAATAAAACATATTGAATCAACAACACTATATATATTGACATAATTGAAAAACTAATTCTTTTATCAGCTTGAGTTTTAGATATCTTAATGATCATATTTAGTTTTCCTGATACTTAATTTAATTTTTAATGATAACATAATCTTATTAAACCCCATATTGCTTCCTTTATGTCAACTAATATCATTTGCCTGATAATTACGCTCTTCAATAATTTTAATTAATTTTTGAGACAATTTCTTGAAATCATATTCTTGAGCAGCAAGCAAGGCATTTTTGCAATAGGCCTTATATTCGTCGTCTCCAACTTCCTTAACTTTTTTGATTGCCAAAGCCAATTCTTCAGGAGACGCGCTATCACAAACTATACCGGCATGATACTTTTTTATTAGATCATAATTGAACTCACAATCCGATAATGTCGGTTTTCCACTAGCAAAATAATCAAACATTTTATTAAGTCCTGCTCCGTATTTTTTCAAAGTACTCTGCTTAAAATGAAATATGTTCAAATCAGATTTGCTCAAAACAGAGGGAATGTACTTTTTGTCGATATGGCCTTTAAAGATAATATTGCTCACCTTATTATCTAAACAGTACTTTTGCAGTTTGGTCTTTTCATCGCCCTCACCGTATATGATAAATTTTACATCACCGATACCCATGTTAAGCATTGCTTCAGCTGTTTTAACTATTTGCATTACATTATTTACAGTGCGCAGTGAGCCGGTGTATATTACCTTGAAAAGTTTCTCATTATTAAGATCAGCATCCGCTAAAGTATAATTTACTCTATTATGATTAAAAACCTCTAGATCGACGCCATTGTTTAAATGATGTACTTTATTTAAATCAATTGAACCGCCATTTTGTTTATCCCAGCCTTTTTCAGCAATATAATCTCTACCGCCCTCCATAGTGCATACTATCTTATCGGCTTTTTGATAAATCCATTTTTCGCCGGCATAGAGTAATCGTAAAAGCGGATTCCATTTTTTTAAAATACCATAAGCTACAAAACTCTCCGGCCATAAATCCCTTATCTCAACGATTGACATAACTCCATATTTTTCACCTAGTTTATTGGCCGCTATAGCTGCTAGTGGATGTGCCGATGAACCGATTATTACATCAGGCTTTTCAAAACTAGCTGCTACTTTTAAGACGTTTTTATAAAACTGGTACATCGCATATATGCGCTTTAATTTGCTCGATGAATAATCGAGCGTCTTTACAAAATAATATGGAAAATCAACTTCCTCATAGCGCTTGATAATCGAATTGTCTTCGATCATTTGTATGTCAGTATTATGTAAAAAACTGCCCACAAACACAGTTGGTTCATGCCCTAATCTCTTTAGATATTTTGCTAAATTATAATGCCTATTAAAATGTCCATATTCCGGTGGCATACTGTACTGATTAATCATCCAAATTTTCATATGAGACCCTAAGTTCCTTTTTATCTATCAAATTGAAAAAACTTTATATTGCGACCTAAGCCGAACTAAACTTTTTCTTGACTGCTTTAATAATCACATCAACATCTTCAATTTTCATAAAGTAGATAATTACAAAATATGATAGCGCACCAATTGCAATCGCTGCCAAAAGCGACAAGTTTTGCGCTAGAAACTGCACTAAATAATTAAAACTCAGTTTGGCTATCAGACCCATAATTGATGAAGCGAAAAGTATTTTAAAAAATGTAATACTCATTTGCTTTATACCAAATGAACCGATTTTTTTGCGTAGGGCGATAAATAATAAAAATGTTGTGAATAACGCCGCTATTGAAGTTGCCAGTGCAAGGCCGCCGATTCCCAAATATCTCGACAAAATGATATTCAAAATAATATTGACCACCATGCCGATTGTCGCATTTATCATTGGCGTTTTAGTATCTTGCATAGAATAGAAAACCCGTGAAATTGCCTCTCTTATACCAAAAGCCAACATTCCTATTGAATAAAAATATAATCCGGTTGCCGTCAACTGTATCGCTTCGGCGCCAAAAGAACCCCTGCCATACATCAATGTAATCAGCTCTTTGGCGAAAATCATCGTGCCAAAAGTAGCTGGTAAAACCAAAAAAGTAATCGCATTAATAACACCTGACACCATTTTTTTAGCCTCTGACATTTTGTTTTCAGAAAACATTAACGTCAACTTAGGATACATGACCGTGACGATCGCCAGCACAAAAACACCTTGAATTAACATATTGACTTTATTGGCGTAATTCAATGCAGAAATACCACCAATAACAAGTCTTGAGGCGATTGTGCGATCAACCAATATGTTAATTTGGTTGACCGAAATCCCCAACATAACAGGTAAGGCAATTAATAGCATTCTTTTTAGATAAGTATTGTTTTTAAAACTGACACGCCTAAACCTAAAACCATCTTTATATGCATATGGAATGAGTATCAATACTTGCGCAGCGGTCGCAATAAGGGTTCCAATAGGTAGAACAAGCAAGTTTGTATAAGAACTCATAATAATGGAGATAATCACCAAAAAACTCATTACCATTCCAATTGCTATAGGAATAATAAACCTGTTTCTAATATGCAAATAACCGCTAAAAATTGAAATTAAACCGGAAAAATATATTGCAAAAATACTAATTTTAGTAAATTGTACTGTTAGTTCTAATACTTCACCCTGAAATCCGGAGGCAAACAATTTTACTATCTGCTCAGTAAATAGCAAACTGGCAAGAATTATTATGGTACAGATCAACATCACCACTTTAATTAGCTTATTGGTGAATTGTTCAGCCTTGTCCTGCCCCCCATCTTTTACAATGCTATTGTAAATGGGAATATAAGTCGTTGTGATTGCTACACCCAAAAAAGAAAAAATCAGTCCCGGTATTGTCGTTGCAATAATATAAGCATCTGAGATGGCATGTGCACCATAAAAGTAAGATAATGAGATCTCTCTTACAAAGCCAACGAGTTTAGATAATACTGTTAATATAATTAGAATTAGTGCTGTTTTTTTCATATACGTTCATACTTTCAGAAATCATTCTATCAGTTCCCAACTCAGCGGCGTCCCTCTACTTATGTTAAGTTTAGCTTTTTTGCCCAAGACATCCGAAGTATATTTGGGGGCAAGCCCGTAACCCGGCCTAATTGATCTCACATTGTCTTCTGTCAATACCGCTCCTGCTTTTATGTCTTTGACAACAAATAGCGATCTGCCTAATAACCGGCTATTCTCTTTCTTTTTGCTCATACTATAATCAATCTTGCCAAGTGCTTTTTCAGCCTCTCTCACGGCATCGACCATTTGTTTAAACTGATCAGGTTCAAGCGAAAAAGTCGCATCTGGTCCGTCAATTGATTTATCTAAAATAAAGTGTTTTTCGATTACTCTGGCACCCAATGCAACTGATACAACCGGAACAGTAATGCCTAGCGTATGATCTGACAGCCCAACTTCGACACCAAAAGTATCTCTCATATTAGGCATTGTATTCAAATTGGCATCTTCAATTTTGGCCGGATATGCCGACGTACATTTTAACAAAATAATCTGACTATTACCAATGCGTTTACATGCAGCGACGGCCGCTTCAATATCGCTTAAAGTGGCAACGCCGGTCGACATAATAATCGGTTTTCCCTTTGACGCAATGTACTCAATTAATGGAATATCCATAATCTCAAAAGACGCCACTTTGTAAGCCGGTACGTTTAACTCTTCCAAAAAATCAACAGCGGTCTTGTCAAACGGTGTCGAAAAAAAGATAAGACCCAAACTATTGGCATACGCCATCAATTCTTTTTGCCACTGCCAAGGCATATAAGCCTCTTTATATAAATCGTAAAGCGTCCGTCCATCCCAGATTGTTCCGCTATCTAGCTTAAAATACTGATTATCACAATCAATCGTCAACGTATCGGCCGTATAGGTTTGTACTTTAATGGCATCAGCGCCAGATTGTTGGGCTGCTTTGATAGTTTTTTTAGCAATCTCAATATCATGTCCATGATTTGCCGATAGTTCTGCAATAATAAACGTTTTGCTACCCAGTTCAAAATTATCAATTTTCACAAAAACCGTCACTCCTTTATCACTTATCAAATAAAATATCTTTACTGCTTCAATGTCTGCTTATATACCACAATATAAACTCTTTAAATAACGCTGCCTTTTGTCAATGCTTATAGATTAACTTGGTATTCGTAGTATTCACGACTACTTTTTTTCTGATAACCGGCAGCTTCAAATGCCCTTTGAGAAGGAATATTGTCGAGTTTGACACGCCCGACCAAACGCTGCAGTTTTTTACAATCAATTTTAATTCTATCGATGATTAATTGTAGGGTACTCTTACCATAACCTTGCCCGCGATACTCAGCAGCAATACTATAGCCAATAATGCCACAATCATCCTCAATTTCAATTCTAATTTGCCCAATAGGTCTATTTGCACTTAGTATGATATAAAGTAAAGATTTATCATCTTTCATCTTACTCTGAAACCAATTTTTATGGCTTTCATAATCGATTTTAGCCGAGTTAAATGAATTTTTTCGAACCGATTGATCATTTGCCCATTGATATAGCAAATCACAATCCGCCAATGAAACCGCTCTAAAATCAATTGTATTCTGCTCATTATTTGTTAACATTTTTATAATTCTTTCTCGGCCCTTTCCGTCGATAATATTCTGAAATTTTAAAAATAAACTATGTCTCGTTTGATAATCCAGCAATTTAATAAAATTGTTTTTTAACGCCTCAACTAATCCGTCAGATTTAGCCGCTATTGAATCGCCGATTAACTCCAGTTCATGTAAAGAATTAATATTGTTTGACTGATTTTGAGCTGTTTGAATCGGCACAAAGGGCGTTCTGGTGGCGATTAATTCATAGATCGTCTGTCCTGCTGCCGTTATTGCAAAATCAGCATTTAGCATCAAATCTCTCATTACTTCTGCACTAATATTATGGTGTATAGTAACATTGCTTTTAGATAGCCTGCTTATTTCAGCGTGATTTGAGTACGACGCACCGATGACAATGTCAAATTTTATCTGAGGATGACTGTTGCATATTTCTCTAATGATGATGGGCGTCATATTAGCAACATCAGCACCTCCCATCGTGATCAAAACCTTGTCGACCGTCTTTTTTACTTTTTTCCTTGCGGCACCAACAAAAGGGCCGCGCAGAATAATATAGTCGGATCCCCAATAGTATTGACATCCTCTTTTTGGCGGATAAACAATATCACCTATATCTAATGCCGGATTAACGACAATGCCGCTAGGGTATTCTATTCGATTTGTATCGTCGATAAAAAGCACTTTTCGAGCCTTTTTAGATAATAAAGCCAAATTTTTCTCATCTGCAAAATATGAATCGACAATACAATAATCATCAAAACTTATATTATCTTCTAAAAAATTTTTTTCTAACCAGTTAGCTGAAATAACCGCTCTATTTTGAAGCAATTCAACACCTGCGATGTCTCCGAACACATACATTTCAGGCTTGCAATTATGGCGCTCTGCTGCATCGTACAAAGAAGTGCATCTTGAAATATGTCCTAATCCCTTTTTTCCGCCGCCCTCAGTTAAAATTTTGACTTTCATTGTTAACGATTCCCGTCATTTTATTTTTTTCTGCTCAATGTGCGCATTTATTTGATAGAGCTCCGGTCTATCTGCAAATAAGTTTACAATCTCGTTTAAGTAGAAATCATGCACACCATGATATAAATGGCCATACACTTCTGAAACCAATTTAAAATCTTCTGCTGTATCCAATGTCCAACGGTATTTCGAATAATCAACGTCGTTCTTATAATAGTAACGCTTGTTTGACATCTCATAAATATATGGCGTAACGTGCTCTCTTTGGTATTTTTCTTTGGCATTATTAAACGCCTGCTGCAAAACCTTAAACGAAAAAACTTCTGTGTCAAGCCCTCTCGGATACGTTCTAGTCGATAGATCAGAACCGGCATTGGAAACTATATCATAATTGTTTTTTAAATAGAAATCAATAATTTCATCCAGAACAAAGGGATCGATAAGCGGACAATCTGATGTAATGCGAACGATTATGTCGAGATTATGCTTTTGCGCTGCAAAATAATATCTTGATAAAACATCGTCTTCGCTGCCTCTAAAAGCTTTTACGTTACATTTAAGGGCTTCAGCCTGAATGGCCAAATCTCGATTATGTGTTGTCGTTGCAATCACAATTTCGTCAATCAATTTAGATTGTCTAACTCTTGCTATCACATGCTCTAAAACGGTTTTGCCTTGAAGACGCTTCATGACCTTTGCCGGCAATCTAGTAGAACCCATTCGCGCTTGAATAATTGCGCCTATTTTCATTTGTCTGCCTACTTTCGGTAATAATTTATAACTTTTTTAACTGCCTCGATAACACTGTCAACGTCTTCGTCAGATAGTGAGTAATAAAGCGGAATTGTAATTATCTCTTCGTATAGCCTTTCTGCTCTTGGACAAAGCCCTTTTTGATAGCCCAGTTTCCGGTAATAAGGATGAAAATAAACCGGTATATAATGCACCTGTAAACCGACGTTTTCAGCGTGTAAAGCTTCATAGACCTGATTTCGATTTGCACTTAATAGCGCAGTCTTCAACCTAATAATGTATAAGTGCCTTGTGGTATCGGATTCGGAAATCTCCTTTTGAGTAATTATTTCCGGCATATCATTAAATGCACTATTATACTTGTCAACAATTTGTTTTCTTCTCTGCGCGAAAGTTTCTATTTTTTTTAACTGACTCGTTCCCAAAGCGGCTTGAAAATCAGTCATTCGATAATTATAGCCAAGGTCAATCTGCTCATTATAACCAAGAAACGGCGTATCAGTTAGTAAATTTTGATCCCTAGTAATGCCATGTGAACGAAATAGCATCAATTTTTCATAATGCGCCTTACTATTTGTCAATATTGCGCCCCCCTCGCCACATGTTATGGTTTTGACCGGATGAAAACTAAATGTCGTCAAATCTGCATGTCCACCAACCGGAATCCCATTGTATTTGGTGCCAATTGAATGGGCGGCATCCTCAATAAAAATCAAGTTATGCTTTTGACATATTTTTTTGATTTTGTCAATCTGCACCGCCTGACCAGTAAAATCTACCGCAATGACAGCTTTGGTCTTATTCGTTATTTTTTCTTCAATTTTATTGGGATCAATATTCCATGTAGCCTCATCTATGTCAGCAAAAACAGGCACACCGCCGCAGTAAAGCACGCAGTTTGCCGATGCGGCAAACGTAATGGGTGTTGTGATAACTTCGTCGCCTTGCCCAATGCCGGCAGCATAGCAAGCGGCATGAAGTGCCGCCGTACCATTTGCGATAGCTACAGCATATTTCGCGCCTGTCAATTTACAGAGCTGTTTTTCAAATTCCTTTACGCGCGGCCCCGTCGTTAAATATGGTGACACTAATACATCATTTACTGCTTTAATATCATCTTTATCAATAAACTGTTTGCCATATGGAATAAACTCATCCCTTACCGGTTTCCCTCCATTAATTGCTAATTTCATAGCTGTTCCTCACTTTCTTATTGGTTGCGACTGTTTTTAAGCCTAACATTTTTAGTATCGGGTAAACAATAATGTACCACACCAAGATGACATCCATTCTACCGACAGTCCAAAAATAATAGATCGGTGATACCAATGCCATTGTCAAAATTACCGGATAAATAAAATAGCCAAATTTACCCTTTAGATAGCTTCTATAAATTAACCCCATAAATACGCCACTTAGCAAGATAGCAACTAATGCTAAAACCCTGCCAAAATCCATAATAAAATAACTGATAAATGTCGAGTACAAACCCGCTGTCGGATTATATAATCCAACCGCGTTGGGCGATATGCCAACAATGCCGGCGGCGTTTAGCACAAGAAAAACAAAACTAAACTGAAGTACCCCCCAAAACACGCCATATGTTGGTGAGTTAGGGTAAAAATATGTAAATGTAGGAAAACTGTGCGTATAATACATAAACAATTTGTATAAAGGGTCAAGCCTATAATTAAAAAACTGATTAATTTCTTGGTAAATTGGCTTTAGTTTCATATCGCCCGCATGTATCAAATAAATATTTTCACTAGTTGAAAGACCCGGTCTGGAAATAAATAAACTGTAAATAAAATAACTTATCAATATCACTATAAGATAGGGGGCGATTTTTTTAATAAATTTTCTTGCTTTAAAATACTTTCTGCCACTTTGCTTTTGAAGGAAATTATTTATCATAAAAATGCTTAAGCCAATAATTGCCGCGCCACGTGCGCCCACTGCCAAAATACCAATACTCGGCGCCCAAAATGCCAACAAACTTAACGGTCTGGTAATACGGTAGTTAAACCTGCTAGCATTAGAGGCTATCAAATAGGCAACTGGCCCAATCTGCATGCCCATTTCTGCTATTTTATTAATTAATGATCGGTTGTCACTTAATGCTAGTCTTAAATCTTCATTTGCAAAGATATATTTGCCGGCAACTAATTTTGTGACATCCCTAAAATAAACCACTAAAAAAACGATAGATATTACACTGATAAGTTGAATAAATCGCTCTGCTCTTCTGGTCAAGACTACGTCAAAACAAGTGCTTTTATTTGCTTTTTTTCTACTGATTTTCTCAACTATAAATGCGCCTGTCAACAGCAACAAAAAGGCAACTATATAATAGAGTACCCCTTCCAGAGAATAAATAGTGTAGACAAACGGATTGATCAAAAATATCAAAAAGTAGATGATTAAACCATAGATAATAAATGATGATGGCTTATATTTTATTCTAAATATCTTTTTTGACCTTTTAATATTAGTGCTCATCACTATCTCACTCTAAACTTGAACAATACTCTCTAACCTGCTTAAAAATTTCTTCTGTATCGCTATCCATTATCCTCTTATTATTATAAATAACGCCTTTCATTGTGCCTTGTAAAATGCGCTTAATAAAATCGAAATTATCATGTTCTTTCGCCTCTAGACTTAGCTGATCATCCGAAATAAAATCGCTGATGTAAATATTAGGGTGTAAATTTGAATAATAATTTTTAGACTTTGATAAGACCAGTTTGCCTCTTAATAATGCCTCTACTCCCATCGAGCCGGTATAAACATATACGATATTTACTTTTTCCAATGTTTCATTACTACTTTCAAGCGGATGTACAATTTTAACGTTCTTATATTGTAATAGCTTTTCATAAAACTGTCGTTGCCGCTTCATATACATGGTCGGATGCTCTTTAACCAGAAAATTTACATTTTTTGAAGATTGCCTGATAACGTCTAACACCGAATCTTCATAGTTAGAACCGCAAAATGGATCGTCGCACCAATAGTCGGTGGTCGCCTCGGGACGAAAATGTAATGGAAATAACACATTATTATTTGAATAATTTATATCGCTATTTTTGATAAAATAGCGCTCGATGTTTTTATTTACATAATCTCTGATTCTCAGCATATTTGATGTTTCAAAAAAATGTGTATTATAATAATAGTTCCAACGGTCCTTGTCAATAAATCGCTTTACTGGTAAATAGATGTATTTCTTTATCATCTGTTTAATATAAAAGCCATATGCTTTTTTTAAGTCGGGCTTTAAATTGCGGTGATAACTGGGAATGTAAGTTTTATCGAGAACCTTAGTCAACACTTCATCGACTTCAGCCTCAGCTATATCAGTTCGCAAAGTATTTAACTCACCTCTTTTTGTAATCCACGAATAACCGCTAAAAAAATGCCCTAAAAAAGATATATACGGAATGTGATGTCGCGCTGAAAGCCTTTCCATAATATCCATTGTATAGTTGTCAATAACGGCAGCAATAATAAATTTAGGTTTATGCTCACTTAATAAATTATCTATTTTTAGACTCATTTGGTCAATCAAATTGTAAGCAATGCCATGATCAATATTGCGTAAAAATCGACATCTTAATAAGATATCTCGCTTTTCTTCATCTGTAAACAATGTGCATACTTCATTAAGCGGTTTGACATTTTCAGCACCCAACCAGATATCAGCTGATTTCTTAAAATCTGATAAGGTTATCATGTTGTATTCCGAAAAATAACGATTTGCCAACAGCTCGTAAAACGTTTTATGTACGGGCCTATGGTAAATAAAAATGTTCATGCTACGCCTCTTTTGGATTGATTAATGCCCGGTAGGTGTCCGGTTCTTCATGTGAGTAGACCTCATTTGCCCATATGACAGTCACCAAATCTTCATCACCTATATTTTTAATTGAATGAGAATAACCTGGCGGAATATCGACAACTTCATACTTTTTATCACTTACATAATAACTAATTGTTTCATCATCATAATAGTTTTTAAAAACTATCTCAGCCTCACCTCGTACAACCAAAAATTTTTCTACTTTGGTTTTATGCCAATGATTACCCTTTATTACGCCGGGCTTTGAAACATTAACCGAAACCTGACTGTATGCTGCAATCTTGATAAATTCAGTAAAAGAACCTCTATCATCATGTCGCATGTTCAACTGATACTTAAAGCTATCAGTTGGCAAGTAACTTAGGTATGTACTGTACAACTTCTTAACGATCGGCAAAGAAGTGTTTGGAACAAATAAATTGGTGCGACTCTGTTCAAATGAATAGATGATTTCTGCTAGCTCTGCCAAATTAATTTTGGCAGTCTTTGGAGTTTGACAATAAGCACTATCCAATTGCGGTCTGCTTTTAATCGTGTTTAAAATATCTAAAACTAAATCATCGATATACAGCAATTCCAGCTGTTTTGTTGGGTCGTGAATCTGTATTGGCAATTTTCGGGCAATATTATAACAAAATGTAGCGACAACACTGTTGTAATTAGGTTTTGACCACTTGCCAAAAACATTGGGCAAACGATAAATATAAACATTTGCCCCACTGAGTGCCTTATAATTAATTAGTTCTTCTTCAGCAGCTTTTTTACTTATTCCATAGGGATTATCCAAACTAGACTGAATGGAAGAGGTAAAAATAATATCACACACTCTGTTATGAGCAATTAAAAAATCAACAATTTTCTTAGTTAAATTATGGTTGACTCTGTCGTGCTCCGTTACATCACTCGGCCTATTGACACCAGCCAGATGAACGATTATATCACATGATTCAAGTCTTTGTAGCAATACATCATCACCATCTGATTTTGTATGTGTAAATATTTGCATTTCGGGTTCTAATTGTAAAATGCAATTTAAATTTTTGCCAATAAAGCCACTTGCGCCTGTGATTAGCACATTCATCTAGCCCCTCCAGTTTTGTAATTCGCTCTTAATCTCATCCAATTCCAATAATCTGTCTTTAATTTCAGATACGCTTAGAATCTTTGTGTTGTTAGAGTTGTACTCATCTGTTGTCGTAATCTTGGTAGAACCCTCTTCAAGGTATTTTTCATAGTTTAAATCGCGATTATCCGAGGGAATTCGATAGAAATCTCCCATATCAATCGCCTTAGCTGCCTCTTCTTTTGTCAAAAGTACTTCATACATTTTTTCACCATGTCTGGTGCCGATTACCCTTATTTCGTTGTTGGCATTGAATAGCTCCTTTAATGCCAACGCTAAATCGCCAATATAACAAGAAGGTGCTTTTTGTACCATAATATCTCCGGTTTGACCATTATTAAAAGCATACAAGACCAACTCGACCGCTTCCTCAAGACTCATAATAAACCTCGTCATCTTCGGATCCGTCACAGTTATCGGTTTGCCTTGCTTAATCTGCTCAATGAACAAAGGAATAACCGAGCCCCTCGAAGCCATTACATTGCCATAACGGGTACCGCAAATTAGCGTTCGACTTGATGGCACTGTTCTTGATTTAGCAATAAAGGCCTTCTCCATTAACGCCTTGGAAATGCCCATAGCATTAACCGGATAAGCCGCTTTATCAGTTGATAGGCAAATGACTTTTTTTACCGATGCCTCAATTGCCGCCGTCAATACGTTGTCAGTTCCAATAACATTGGTTTTTACGGCTTCAATCGGAAAAAACTCACATGAGGGAACCTGCTTTAAAGCAGCGGCATGAAATATATAATCGACCTGATGCATGGCATTTTTTAGGCTGGATAGATCTCGGACATCGCCAATATAAAACTTGATCTTATCATTCTGATAATAACGCCTCATATCATCTTGCTTTTTTTCATCACGTGAAAATATTCTTATTTCTTTAATGTCGGTATCCAAGAACCTTTCAAGTACAACATTGCCAAACGATCCCGTACCACCAGTAATTAACAGCGTTTTTTCGTTAAACATAGTTTACCTCTTCCCTTTAAGTATCATATTGTCAAAAACTGCAATAAATTTTTTTGTGTTAATATTTCTAGCATAATATTTTTGCCCAAAAACATGCCCATTGCCGGCAAACTGGTTGCGTTTCTCCTCGTTATTATAAAGATCCAATATTGCTGCCGCCACGCCGTCGGCGTCATTATTGGAGGCGGAAACGCCAATTTTATTGTCATTAAATATTTTATAATAATCTGAATCTTCGTCAACCGAATTGACAATTGCCCGATTGCAAGCCATTAAAAGCCCTGCCTTACTGGGGACAGAATTGCCAATAATACCTCTTTTTAGTGGAATTAGGCAAATTGAGCAGGCACTGTACACATCAGAAACCATATGCTGAGGTTCAAGCGGAAAAAAAACGATATTGTCTAAGCCTCTTTCTTTTGTTTCTTCGATAAAGCTCGCTTTCTGACTGCCACGACCAATCATATGAAATTGAATATCTCGATATCCGCTCAGTTTTTCAGCTACATCAAGGACCATTTTGTAATCGAAAACATATCCCATCGTCCCCGCATATTGAACATAAAACTTATCATTACTCAAATTGTATTTTTTAACAAATCTATTTTCTGACCAGTCAACTTCATGAACCGATCTATCGTCAAACCAGTTGACAATTGGCTGAATCTTCTCCTCTTTAACGCCTTGTTCAACGACTTTTCTTTTCATATCTTCAGAGATAACCGTTAAAACATCGCTATAATTATAGGCGAGCTTTTGAAGTGCATAAAAAAAACCAGCGATTAGTTTATTCCTTAAAACCCCGCTATTTACCGCACTTCCCGGCCACATATCTTGAACGCTATAAAGAACCGGATATTTCGTAAATAGCTTTAATAATACAATTGAAAACAGCACTGTCGGACATGATTGAACAAAAACAGCATCAAAATCTTTAATCTTTTTCCATCTTTTAAAGGCTTTAAAATGATACGTTACCTCTTCGATATAGCGCTTTATAAACGAACTTTTTTCGATTACTCGCCTGTCTATGGTAATGACCTCAAAATTTGGTTTGCCGATAAGGTTATCAGGAATATCACGATTAATTTTCTGTCTTCGACTTTGTATCAAAGTAACCTGAAATCGGTTTTCTAAGAGATCTTCTATCAAGGTTGCAATTAGGTGATTAGATGGACCAGGTGTATCAAATCCTTCGGTACAGATAAATAGAATTTTTTTCATTGCATTCGCTTTCACTATTGTCTCCACAAATGATAGACGCTACTACAAGCGACATACTTAAAACCCATCATGTGATAAAACTGTGCTGCCGATATATTATTAACTTGTGTACCAACTTTAATTTTTTTAATACCTTGATCAATCACAAACGAAGTCATCGCCTCAACCAACGATTTGCCAATCTTTTGTCCTTGATATTTTTGATCGACGGCAATCAATTCAATAACAGCAGCAGATTCTGCCATCGAAAACAGTATATAGCCCACCACTTTACCATTTTTTTGATACATAACAAAATACTTGCCAAGCTTTTCAAAAGCACATTTTGTCCAATATAAATAGATGTTTCTCGCCTGCTCAAAAGGCAAATGAGGGTCGTTGAAAAATCGCGAATAATTAAATGATTGACCGGCGATAGCTACAATCTGTTGATCGTAAGGCAGCTCATCCATTACTGTTATATTTTCATCAGACATCTTTGCAATTGTATAGTTTTGCAAACGCTTGATAAATTGAATATTCAAATCTGCTAAAAAAGCCGATGTTTTATTAGCTATCCAATAGTTGTTTTCTTTTATATTGTCGCGATTAGCAATAGTTACAAAGTCATAGCCTTTACAAAATTGCATTATTTCATCTTGGCCGGTTTGATCGACTTTACCCCTCAGATCTACTCTAGCTGAACTGACGCCAAAATAATCTGTATCCCACTGAAGTGGTCTTAAATCATAGTTTTTATTAGCCATTTGCCTTTTTACCATTTTTATTATTAGGTGTCTGTTCTACAAACACATCTTTTCTTTTTAAAACTGAAACTATTGTCTTAAAGAAAACCTTTATATCCATCCATATCGTCAAATTATCAATATAGTAAATGTCATTTTTGATTCTTTCTTTCCAAGGAATAGTGTTTCTAAAATACGCTTGATTATAACCGGTGACCCCTGGCCTTATTTCTAGCTTTCTGGCTTCGTCACCTTCATACATTGCCATATGTTCCGGAAGATCAGGCCTTGGTCCAATAATGCTCATGTCACCTTTGATTACATTGATAAGCTGCGGTGTTTCGTCAAGGCTTGTCTTTCTGATAAACTTACCTATCTTCGTAAGCCTTGGATCGTCTTCGGCATTAAAAGTGGAACCATCTGTATTGCGCAAATCAGGTGCATTTACTTTCATGGATCTAAACTTATACATTTTAAATAATTTGCCGGCCTTGCCTAATCGAGGTGCATTGTAAAAAACTGGACCCTTGTCTTGCAAATAGATTATCGGACCGATAATTACCAAAATAATCAGCCAAAACGGCAACGCCATAATCGCTACCATCAGATCAAATACCCTCTTAAAAAAATTGCGATACACACCATCACCCCGCTACTTAAGCGCTGTTATTGATTCGGTTAAGCCGGCAACTACATAGGCAATATCTTCGTCTGTCAATAGCGTATGCAGCGGTAATGTAATTTCGTTTCTGTACATTGCAAAGGCATTTGGATAATCATTTATTTTAAAACCTAAGTTCATATATGCCGTATGCATCGGCAGTGGTTTATAGTGCACGTTAGTTGATATCCCTTTTTCTGCCATTTTTTTAATAACTTCATCTCTAAACTGCTCATCTGCACCATCTAACCTGAGTAGGTAAAGATGTCCACACGACTGAAAATTTTCAGAAAAATGTTTGAGTGGTGTCACCGCTAAACCGGACAGCAGTGAATCGTATTTTTCAATGATTGCCTTTCTTCTACTCAATATTTTAGGGTATCTTTTAAGTTGAGCAAGGCCTAATGATGCCATGATATCCGTCATATTACACTTATAATTAGGTGCAACAATATCATATTCCCAGGCTCCAAGCTGCGTCTTTGCAAGGGCATCTTTTGATTGGCCATGTAATGAAAGTAACATGTATTGCTGATAGATATCTTCATTGGCAAAGCCAGCAATATCTCGCCATGTAACCATCCCACCCTCAGCTGTAGTTAAATTCTTTACAGCATGAAAAGAGAAAGATGTAAAATCAGCCACTTCGCCACTCATCTTTCCCTTATAGGTCGCCCCAACCGAATGGGCCGCATCTGCTATGACAATCACTCTGCCAAATGCTTTTTGAAGCTCATTCGAAGGATTAAATAATGCCTTTTTGCTTTCGACAGCTTCAAAAATTTTATCGTAATCGCACATTACACCGGCAATGTCTACCGGTATAATCGCTTTGGTTTTTTCTGTAATGGCATCGCTGATTGCATCATAATTAATATGAAAAGAATCTTTTGCGACGTCGACAAGTACAACTTTTGCACCAACATGTGCAATAACGCTGGCAGATGAAGTATAAGTATATGCACAAGTAATGACCTCGTCTCCCGGACCAATGCCGAGCAATCTTAAAGTCATCTCCATTGCCACCGTTGCTGAATTAAGTGCGGCCGCTTTTGCCGTGTTACAGTACTCAGCTATTAGCTTTTCGAATAATTTTGTTTTAGGACCTGTTGTAATCCAACCGGATTTCAAAGTATCGACAACTTCGTTTATTTCTTGCTGCGATATATCTGGTGGTGAAAACGGGATATTCTTGTATTTGGCCATCTTATTACCTCTAAAGTTTTACTTTTCTGCCACGCTCTGCTTACCCTGTTGTTTTGTATTATCAAAAAACATATAGCAGACTATAAATATCATGGCAGTAACGCTGGTTATTGAGTCATTAATAAACGCTACGATCAAAAAACCTAAAATTACTAATTTAAACACTCTTTCAGCTTTAATAAAGCTCCCAAATATAATGCCAAGAAATGCAATTAAACCAACAAAGCCAAAATTGACCAATATCTGTAAATAGGTATTATGCACTTTGTCAACAATTATGTGATGATCATACATTACTTCCCATCTGCTTAACACGTCAATTTGCGGATAGGTTAGTGCAAAACCATCTGCACCATAACCCAATATTGGCCGATTCATAATTTGTGGTATTGATCTGTTCCAAATATAACCACGATTTGAAAATGCCTTTTCATTGCCAAATAACTTTGAATTTCTCACCAAATTGTTTTCGACAATTGATCTTTTTAATATACTAAATTCTCCTAGTTGAGGGAAATAGTCAAAACGTATCAAATTGCGCTTGGTGTCACTATAATAATACACAAAATCAATATGGCCTTTCAGGTTGTCAAGCTTTATATAGCTTTGCATTGAAAGCGATGGTAAATAGATAACATAATCATTCTCGCGTAAAACGCCCGATAAAATGTTGCCAGCTTTATCACTGACCTCTATTGTATCCCCTTTCGGCGATATGGTAAACGATTGGTCGCTATCAGTAGTAATAATAACATCTTTGTCCTTAACTACAACACTTTTAAAATGATTGGGATTGGGATCTGCCGCAAAAGCCAGTTTCACATTGCTAACCTGTCTTTGTACAAATGGCAGTGACAAGCCAATCACTATGGCGATTACTAAGGCGATCGGTACAGCAATTTTTAGCACTTTATTCGCTTTTATTTTTGTCGCAAATAGTACTGCATAAATTATAATTACTATTACTACTGCCACTAAGCCGGCTGTTGATTTTGACCCTATCAATGAGATAACAAGTGATATGCCGATTACACTATAAATAGTGCGCCAAATATTATTGGTCGCTTGACTTATCATATAAAAGACCAACGGCAGAGTAACTGCTACAAAGCTACCGACGTAGTTCGGGTTGTAAAGCGTCGTGTACGATGTACCCTCGGGCATTGTAAAATTAAGGTTTGAACTCATTGTCGCATAGTATTTGCCCAGCATTAGCATCTTGCCAAATTCTGTTTTGAAAAAGTCCATCTTAAAGAATTGAAACGCGCCAATTAGGCCGACAACACCGGCTGACAATACAATGCCCTTAACAAGGGTGGTATTGTGTTCTTTGTTCGCCACAAAGCTGTGCACAGCGTAGGCTGCCATACAGTAACTGAGCCAGCTTAACGTCCCCTCATAGCGATCTAAATAGCCAAACCAAGCGACGTTTTTGTACTCTGAAAAGATAAACGATAGTATTATTGCAACAGCAAAGGCAATTAGCGCCCATACTTGTTTAGTTGGCCGATAGCCAAGTTTATATTTATAGCGAAAGATAAGCGCGCTGACAAAGAAAATGCCGGCGCCCCACCATAACCAAACTGCTTTGTAATAGGCAAATAGGTCGACGACCATTTCAGCTAAATATAAATCCTGCATTTGCACCGGTACGGGCACTTCTTTGACATGTACGATTAGCGGCAATATAAATAACCAGACGGCGATGGCGCGAATAAAAAAAGTGCGCACGCCGGCTTCTGATATACCGCTGTTGTTGTATTTGCTTTTTCTGCGTCGTTTATTTCTACTCATATAAAATTCCTATCAAGATTTCTCGACTGCCGCGGTCGACATGACATGAATATATTAACCAAACATTTTTAAAATCTCATCATGTCCAACTGTTTCATCATTTTTAATATCCAACAACGATTCTTTATATGCTAACTTATCGTCATCACTTTGAACTGTCCAATCTGGATCAAGCATAGTTTCTATCATAGCTGATACAAGCAAATAATCTCGATCGCTCAGCATATCTAGCATTTTTTTTGTTTTTTCTATATTTCTAATCATTTTAATAATCTCCCTTATAAATATCATTCCGCTTTGCTATTTTATAAATATTGTATTTATCATCTTCAATCGAATATAATACCCTATAATTTCCGATGCGCAATCTAAATCGGTTTTTTTCACCTTTTAAGTTTTTAACATCTCCCTCTGGTAATTTATCAATTGCATAAACAATTTTCTTAGATTCTTTTGGATGTATGTTATTAAGCGCTTTCACTGCCTTTTTAGAATAAATAATTTTCATCTTTTACACCCATCAACAAGGCATTTTTCTAGCAGCCTGCATATCAATAACACCTTTTATTTTATCACTATTTATTATTTTAAACGCAATAATTCGTTGGTCAGAATTGCGCCGTGTTTCCCGCTTTTTACAGTTTTTCCAATGCATTAATTAACGCATAACCGCTTGGCAATTGCGCTTTTTGCAGCGGATTTGCCGTTGCATTAAGCAACACGCATTTTGTTGCCGATTGCGACGCCTTTAATTGCTCTATTGTATAGATGACATCAAGCTCAATAGCCGCTAGTGTGGTATTGTACTCCGTTAGCGCAATATCGACAATCGCGCCAAATTCATCTTTATTCTTTAAGACGACAATTTTATCATAGCGCTTAGCCAATTGATCAATTAGCGATTTAATTTTTTCTTTGCTTTCATAAATCGCGCGATAATGCCCTTTCAAATAGCTAACGGTTTTTTTAGCCTTTTCAAGCATGCCATTAGGCGTCAACATATAGGCTACTTGCCGGCCTGAAACCTGCTCGACCTTAATTTTACCCTCGCGCACCATTTTGGTCAAAAGGGCATTGACCGTACCCAACGAAACACCTAGTTTTTTTGAAAGCTTACGCTGATTGACACTATCGTCGGTCGCCAGCTCTGACAAGATTAGATACTCGTTATCGCTAATATTCAGTTGTTCCCGAGCGACATTTGCCACTTAACCACCTCTTTTGTTCATTATTTGAACAATTACATTTTATGCCTAAAACAGTTATCTGTCAATCAAATTAGCACAACTTAATATTACATTTTAGCACTCTTATAGTTTTTACCACTTTATACAGCTAAACTATTTTTCTGTCAATTCGATTGACTCTCTAAAATCTCTTATCTGATAATTTACACCTTTATATTCACTCATATCTTTGTGATATGCCATGTTTCCGAACACTTTGTTTATTATTCTAACACCGAGCATCATGTTTATGAGCGGATTAAATAGTTTTGTCAATCTTATTTTTTTGCCATGCACCTCAGCAACCATCTTAACCATCTCACTAGTTGTTACATATTCTTTATTTTGAGGGAAAAATGTGCCCGGCGCCTGATCATCAATCAACTGCTTGACAAATTGACATAGATTATCAATGTGTATCATGCTACGCCTGTTTTTCACTTTTGGAAAAACGGGAAGCTTTAAAGCCATTTTTGCTAGTTTTGGATAGTTGCCTCGACATCCGCTACCATATACAATTGGCGGTCTCAATATAGAAATAACAAATGATTCTTCAGATAATTCACTTAATAACTTTTCTGCTTGAAATTTAGATTTGGCATACGGCGTTTGAGGACTTGGCTCTGTTGCTTGATCGATAAGCCCCGTAGTATTACCGTAAACGGCCATTGTGCTCATAAATATAAACTGCTTAACACCGGATAGTTTCGCCTTTTTTGCTACTTGTAATGCCAGATCTCGATTTATGCGATAATACTTCTCTAAATCGCGCTCTTTAATATGAACGATGCCGGCGACATGAAATACTATGTCGTACTCACTAAAATCTTTTTTTTGCCAACTGCAACTTTCCATATCTATTGTATCAATTTTATATTTGTCCGGCATACTGGCCAACCAACTTTCAAAGGCTGTTCCAATATAGCTGTTTTGGCCGGTTATTAAAATTTTCTTCATTCAATGATTCCCTTTATAATCATACGCACCTGTCAGGCTTTCTTTTTCTCTATCTTGCCTTCGGCTACACCTTCTCCTCGCCAAACTGTACGAATCGTTCCCCAGAAACATTTTAAATCCATTAGAAAACTTATTTTTTTAGCATACTCGCCATCAAACTTCGCCTTGACCTCAATCGGTAATTCATCTCGCCCATTAATTTGAGCCCAGCCGGTCAAGCCTACCGGGACATCATTTGCGCCATATTTATCTCTTTCTTCTATTAAGTCATGCTGATTCCAAAGGGCTGGCCGCGGTCCAACAATACTCATTTCGCCCTTAAGAATATTAAAGATTTGCGGTAATTCGTCTAAACTGGTCCTTCTCAAAAACTTGCCAACGGCCGTAATATATTCATCGGGGTTTTCTAACATGTGCGTGGGAATATTTTTCGGGGTGTCAATTCGCATTGTTCGAAATTTAAAAATATAAAAATGACGCTTACCAATACCAAAGCGTTTTTGCTTAAATAATGCCGGCCCTTTTGAGTCAAGTTTTATTGCTACGATAAGCACAATAAAAACAAAAAATAAAACAAAAATCCCAACCAAAGATAAAATAATATCGATTGCTCGCTTAATTTTCAAGTACGTCACAAAAACCTCAAGCTCTTAATTTATAATCATTTTGCTCAACTATTCGAATCAGTTAACGTCATCTCTACTCGATCGTCAACGAAGTTAAGATGGCTGGCTTTTTAGACCCGAGCTTTGTCGATTGCAGTTTAGTTTAATGCTCGGCCGAGCGACATTTGCCACTTAACCACCTTTTTGTTCATTATTTGAACAATTATATTTTATGCATAAAACAGCTGTCTGTCAATCAAATTAGCACAACTTAATATTACATTTTGATGACGATAACTAACATCTATTGCTGAAATATTAAATTAGACCGATTGCATATTGAATAAGCAAACTAGTCATAATAATCGATAGCCAACAGCAAAACCCCAATAAAATCGCCTTGCCCCCGGTTTTGATTAAATGGATAAAATTGGTCTTAAGGCCAATCGCCGCCATTGCCATCGTAATTAAAAACTTACTTAACCATTTGCTATTATGAATAAACTCGGCCGGTAAATCAAATAATGTTGCAACCAGCGAAGCCATTAAAAACAATATTAAAAACTTTGGCACTAAATGCAACAAGCCAACCGTTGATTTTGGAGTCGTTTCAGCTGTGACAGATTGACGCCGTTTATAAACCGACAGAAAAAAGACAATTGGTATGATGGCCAAAGTTCTCGTCAACTTGACGACAGTCGCTACCTGCAAGGCATTCGCTTGGTATAAGCTATCCCAAATACTTGCCGCCGCCGTCACCGACGAGGTGTCATTAATTGCCGTGCCAGCGAAAACGCCAAAACCATAGTCGCTCATTGCCAACCATTTGCCCAAGCTGGGAAAAGTAATCGCCGCGACGATGTTAAACAAGAATATAACGGCAATCGACTGTGCTACTTCTTCATCATTCGCTTCAATAACCGGTGCAGTAGCTGCAATTGCCGATCCGCCACAAATGGCCGATCCAACGCCAATTAATGTCGCACTGTTGGCATCGATTTTAAACAAGCGTTTCAAAAAATAGGCCATTATAAGTGAAATCGAAATTGTGCCGATAATAATTGGCAGCGATTCACTACCGCTTTTTAAGATGGCGGTAAGACTTAAACTAAAGCCCAATAAAACCACGGCAGTTTGTAGTATTTTTTTGCTGGTAAATGTCAAACCGGCTGCAAATACATCGTGTTTTTGCACCAATGGCATTACTGCCATGCCGATAAATATTGCTATTACCGGCGCCCCGGCTACCGGAAAAACCTTGCCCAAAAAAGTGGCCGGTATAGCAATCAATAAACAAAGTAATAATCCCCACAATTTTTTCATTTATGCCTCATTCCAAAAGTTATTCTAAATAGCGCTGGGCCTGCATCGAGCAGACCAGCCATACTTGCTTTTTTGTTAATTGGTAACTGTTTAAGTCATAAGTATACGATAGAATGTCATCTCGACTATTCGCCATCCGCCGCTCGAATTGACATTGTTGACTGAATAGTTCCAAATGTATAATAAATCTGAATGCTTTATTATAGCACAAAAAGAACCGTGCTAAAAGCACGGTTCCCTTAAAATTATTCTAATACTCAGTACGCTTACCCCAGATAAAGGCTACCGCACCAGCCATCAGCAGTAATAAGCCGGCTGCAATCGGTAATACCGGTAGTGTCTCACTGGTATTCGGCAACTGGTTAACTGTTTCAACAGCTGTGTTTGGACCGATCGGTTTAGTCGGTTGCACCTCGGTTATCGTCGGCGTCGTGCCATCTGTATCAATAGCACTATTCAACTTAACAATACCTAAGTCTACTGTCGTGTTATCTGCACCCTTAATCGTCACACTCGGCTTAAGCCCATCGGAATCTTTGGCTGCATCTCCGGCATTACTCTTTGTCGCCTGATAATCGGCCGGTAAATTGCTAAACTTAACCGTATAGGTGCCATTGCCTAGGCCTTCAAAGATATAGCGTCCGTTAACATCGGTTGTCGTCTCGGCTAACTTAGTGCCGTCTTTGTCAAACAGCGCTACCGTTACACCTTTTACGCCA
>PDWJ01001423.1_pt1 | contig 50637 bp, 38 predicted proteins | sample 1430881 | NCBI WGS metagenome assembly PDWJ01 (sample SAMN01162460, study PRJNA174530) | Oral metagenome, whole genome shotgun sequencing project. | biome: Marine environment; feature: Marine mammal; material: Swab sample of the gingival sulcus; isolation source: swab sample of gingival sulcus...
GGTTTCCGCAACCTCTCGTAACAGTGTTTCGAGAGCAAATCGTTTGGAATGTTCTGTCAGCTCTTCAAACGAAACAGATTGTAGCTCATTTATGTATTTTTCAAAATCTATCATAGGTTCAGATTTATTACTTCGCAAAGATAACCGACACTAATTTTTTTTATTTTTCATTTTCTCCCCCAATGCCAACAAAATATAAAATTTCACAAATTACAAAAGTGCAAATAAATTTCAAAAAAATAATTATATTTTTTCCCTTTCAGATAAAAATTTCTTTACAGAATTAAGATTACCCATAATTTTTTTCTTCCGACTCGCCAAAAAGCAATACCATATAAAAAAAGGTGTAAAAAACTATTCCTGTAATTCGGAAAAGTATCGATTCAAACAGCATGTTTATTGCCACTATGACTATAAAAATTGTAAAAACCGGTTGTTGTTTTTTTATTCCCGTATAAATACCTGCAACAATTTGCAAAATTAACAACAACAAAGCAATTATCCCCGAAGACACAAAATAATCGATAAACTGATTATGAGAATTGAATGTTTCTTTAGAATTTGGGTCTATAATTTTTGCCATTTCTTCTCTGTAATCTCCCATCCCCTCGCCTGTCAAAGGCGAGCGCATAGCTGTTTGCAATGCTGCACTCCAAATATCTAATCTTGAGGGAGGTGCACCGGGGGACAGCTCTTGTTCTAAATAAAAATATCGATAATTTTCAACTATTTTTTTTTGAGTTCGAGGATTCAAAAATATTAAACCAATTAATACCGTAAAAATTACTATTGCAGAGTATCGAAATCTTTTTTTTTCAATTTTTCTCACATAATGAAAAGCATATATAATAATGATTATCAGCGCAGAAAATATGCCTGCACGTGATGATGACAAATAAATACCTATGGTAACAATACATATTGACAAAAGTTGAATTACAAGATGTATAGAACTAATTTTTCTAAAATTTTTGTCATTTATAAAAAATAAAAGTGCAAAACTCAACAAAAGTGCAAAATATCCGGGGTGCATTAAATGAGAAAAATTTTGATAATAAAAATATTGTCCCCAAATATTTTCTGTATACGAAACACTATAAGTCGGCTGACTGGAAGTATACATTTTAATCCCCGATAAAATAATTGAATATAACACTGCCAAAACCGACGAAAATGCAAAACTGCGTATTATTAAGGTGTGATATTTTTTTATTGTATCAGCAGCATACAAAGCAATTGAAGGAACTACAATTAATGACAGCGACTGTGTCAGACGTACTATACCTTCATCTTTGTTGTTACTTAAAATTAAACTTACACATAAAGAAAAAAAAGTAATAAAAAATAATATGATTATAGCCCCCGAATTTCTGTCGGCATTTTTAAAAGGATTAGTCAAAATTTTTTTTGAAATAAATATTGATAAACCCCACAAACCTAAGCCCCAAGGCAGGTAAAAATTATCCCACACAAGATATGCTGCCAAAAGACTCATTACTGCTAAAATAATATCTTTTTTATATAAATTTATTAAATTCATAAAACGCAAATAATATGTCTTAACTTATTAAAATAAAACTTTTACAAAAAGCTAATATACCTTATAAACCTGCTTAATATAGAATTATACAGACAATAAGACAATTTAATATTAACTCACTACTATACTATAAACATCTGATAATAAGCCTCTTAACTCAACCCTACATATTCGATAAGTGCTTGAATACCAATGTATTAATTGCAGTTATAAAAATTTAGCCATTTTTAACCCAAATTATGCAACAGTAATAATTATTCACACTCAAATTACAATAAATCAAGGATTTACCCAATGTTAAACATAGCCCAACTATGATAAAATTTTATAAATCAACAATACATCTTGATTTGCAATAATTTAAGAGCACAACAGATTTTCTATTGTATATTTTGGATTTAATGAAGTGCTGAATAACAGGTGCCAAAAATAATTTAATCTTAAAAAGCGACAAAATTATATTTCCAAATTGCTCCTCACTCCAATATGCCAATTCTGTTTTTCAATAGAAATAGGTATAACTACCTACATGATAGATTTGCCATTTGTAACTCATAATTTGTAAATTGAGAAGTATTGTTTAGACTTTCTTAAAAAAAATCTAAAAATTCAAATTTAAAATTATTACCCAATCAAACAATAAATTCCTACTATTCATTACTTTATTATCCTTTCATAAAAAACTAATCTTTTTTCTTATTTCACTAATAATCACCATATTAAACAAAAATAAAATTTAAAATTCCAAAAAAAATGTTTCATAGTTGTAATTTATAGAATTTATATATACTTTTATCCCGAATAAAATAGCTCAATACTTTAAAAAACATCATATTTTGGGTATGGATAATACAGATATTATTTTCTCAGAGACATTATTAAAACACTATGAAAATTTCGAAGATAGAGGTATTAACTTTATCTACATGGGTAATTTCAACCATAGTATAATAAGAATGTTTTCGGCTCTTGCACAAGAAGAGACAGAACGCATAGGCGCTACGGGCAAAGTAAGACGCAGGTTAAACCATTCGGTGATAGAAATATTACAAAACCTCACAAAACATTCTTGCCCATTATTTAATGATGTAAATGTATCTAAAGGAATGTTTGTCATGGGAAAAGACGATACTTCCTACTATATAATGACCGCCAATAAAATTTTCAATAAAGACGTAGCCGCTTTAACCGAAGCCATAGAAACAGTAAATGCAGCAACCATAGACCAACTAAACAAAATGTACAAAGAACAACTACGAAATGGTCGTATCTCAGCCAAAGGCGGTGCCGGCCTTGGACTTATTGATATAGCTAGAAAAACTAACAAACCAATACAATACCACTTCCTTCCCTTAAATGAAGAACAGCAGTACTTTGTGCTTAAAGTAAGTATTGACAACGATATATAATCTACCTTATAGTTCTCCCCCATTTGGCTTTATCTCTATTTGTTAAAACTTGTATATGCAATACTTTAAAAATTTTGACTTAAGTACGCGTCATACATTAGCTGCAAAAGTAAAAGCTAACATTTTTTTTATCTGCGAAAAAGCAGACGAACTTCCTCAAATATTAAAACGAACAGACAATAGCAAGCCCCTACTGGTAATAGGTAGTGGAAGCAATATTTTGTTTCAGAATGATTTTGAAGGAACAGTCATTCAAATGCAAAATAAGGGTATAAAAATAAAATCGGAAAACAAACACACCGTAACAATCGAAGCCCAAGCAGGCGAATTATGGGATGACTTTGTAAATTTTGCTGTAACAAAAAAATATTACGGCATTGAAAATCTATCATATATACCCGGCACAGTGGGCGCCGCACCGGTACAAAACATTGGCGCATACGGTTCTGAAGTTAAAGACACAATATGTAAGGTCTACACTTTTGATAAAGAAACGAATAAAAATAAAGTATTTTCAAAAGAAGAATGTCAATTTGAATATCGTAACAGCTTTTTTAAAAAAGAAGGCAAAGACAGATATATAATAACAAAAGTTGAGTTTATTTTAAAAAAACAAGCTAAACTAAACCTGTCATACGGTAATCTGACCAAAGAAATACAGAAATTTAAAAATCCAAGCTTATATGAACTAAGACAAACCATTATAAATATAAGGCAAAGTAAACTTCCTGAGCCTCAAGATATTCCCAATGCAGGCAGTTTCTTTAAAAACCCCATTATAAGTTTTGAAAAATGGCAAAAATTATACGCCCAAACCCCATGCTTAGTATCTTATCCGGTAGAAAACAACAAAATTAAATTAGCAGCCGGACAACTAATTGACTTAGCCGGTTTTAAAGGCTATACAGACGGCAAAGTAGGCGTTCACAACAAACAAGCTCTGGTACTTATAAACCATTCGGGCGGAACGGGAAAAGACATAGTAAAACTCGCAAAAGAAATACAAAAAAAAATATACAATATGTTTGAAGTAAACTTAGAACCCGAAGTTCTTATTTTATAAAAACAAAAGCAATTCCATATAACTACCTGACTACCAGCAACTTAGCTTTTAAAATCAAATAAAAAAATAAATCATGAAAAAACTAAACTTAGCATTTTTTGTTCTAATAATTAGTTTGTTCTTCGCATGTAGAAACGAAACAACTAATAAAAAAGATAAATCAAAAACATTAATATATCACATAGATACCACTGTAACTTTCAACTGTTTTTGCGATTCATTAAAAATGCCCGACGGCAAACTTGTAGTGTGCGAACCCTCAGCAATAGCATTTTACAACGACTCCATATTCTTGGCAAATGACAAACCCATGCCAAATACCTCTGCCGTTTCAAAAGCAAAATTTAATAAATTATTAGATGCTGAAAATATGGAATACTTAGAGGATTTACCCCTAACTAAAGGGTTTAAATATGAAGATTTTGCCGTTTCGCCGGACGCAAAATTTGTATTTCTGACCACAAGTTTCAGCTGGTTTGACGAAGAACATGCAGCCTACAACAACCTATATTACTGGCAAACAGGAAATAAACGCACACCGCATCTGTTTACAGAAAACAATGACAGTTCATTAACAAGCTCAAAACATTTGCATAAACTTTTTGCAAACGTAATAGACACTGTAAACTACAAAGATGGAGTGCCTTACCTTAAAATAGAAGGCATGGCAGTGATACCGGGCGATACTCTTTTGTTTGGAATAAGAGAATACGGCAAAGCCTACGAAGATTTTGATTACTGTATGAAAATTGTTGCAGTACCCTATACTGTTGAGAATAATAAAATCAATTTAATTGAAAAATCTGAACTGATATTTGACTACAATCCGAAAAATTTCAAAGATTGTGAAATAAATAAAAACATAGGAATAAGCAGTATGGAATACAATAAATATGATAAAAAATTATACATATTGACTTCTTACGAAAACGGCGACAAAACAGAAGACGTTGGAGCATATCTATGGACTATATCTTTACCTGAACTTAGAAAAAACAAACAACCCTCATTAGTTTACGAAAGCGAAAAAAGCCCAATACATTTTGCCCACAAAGCAGAAGGAATTACTTTTGTTGACGATAAAACATTACTAATAATACACGACGACGACAGACGATACGGACCGGAAAAAATAACAGACCCCGATAATCAATTTAAACGAAAACACAATCAAGCTGCATATTCTGTTTTACGAAAAAAGTAATGAAAACCGTAACAATGCAAACTAAGCGCTGAAAAAATTTGAAAATTGAAAATTGAGAATGACTTTATTGCATAGATAATAATACAGAGTAAGAGTTTTATAATAAGCTATTTATAAAAATTAATAAGTAGAAAAAATTGTGAAATTTTATAAAAACTTACATTTTTACTATATATTTTTAATAAAAAGCTCATAAACAGCACTTTATACACTAATCGCCCCATGCAACAAATTTGTTAAAAGCCGAGAACTTAATATGTTGAAAATCAGACAATTATAAAAACACCAATGAAAATATAAACTGCTAACTATCAATCATTTATTAAAATTAAGTTTTTATAAACCTTCCCAAATAACATTCGTCCCATTATGAGAGAATTATTATACAAAGAAACTTGGACAGACTTATACTTTCGTTTATCTGAATGGATTATCAACGAGTTACCCTCACTGATACTCCTAACAATAGGTATATTTTTACTTTTACGCTTAGTGTCATATCTATCTAAGCGTATAAAAAAACTAATGTTAAACAAAATAAGTAGCGAAGATCCCGTGAAAGAAGAGGAAGCCGAAAAAAGAGCCTTGACTCTTCTCGGGATATTGAAAGGTATTATAAAAGTAGTACTTTGGTCAATTTTTATACTTATAATGTTAGACAAATTCGGTCTCAACCTCAGCCCCATATTAACAGGTGCCGGAATATTAGGCTTGGCAGTGGGCTTTGGCGCTCAGGAATTGGTGCGAGATATTATTTCGGGATTTTTTATATTACTCGAAAATCAAATGCGAAAAAACGATGTAGTCATAATAAACGGAACAATTGGCGAAGTACAAAGTATAGAATTGAGAACCACTACTTTACGCGATGTAGCAGGTGTAGTACATGTATTCCAAAACGGAAAAATAAACACTATTTCAAACATGACAAAAGAATGGGCTTTTGCTATATTAGACATTTCTGTATCTTATCAAGAAAACGTAGACCGTGTAATTTCCATAATGGATGAAACATTTTTAGACTTAAAACACAATCCGCAATATACCAACAAAATTTTAAATACGATTGAAATTTTTGGTATTGATAAATTTACAGGAAGCTCACTAATAATTAAAGCACGAATAAAAACTACCCCCGGCGACCAATGGAGTATAGGAAGAGCATATCGTAAAATTTTAAAAGAAAATTTCGATAAACACGGTGTCCAAATATCAGCTTCGCAAGTAAAAATTGTTACCAAAGGTTCTACTCACGAAATCATAGAAAAGCCAAAAAAATAAAATTACTAATTTAGAAACAATAGTAATAGTCTCACTAACATCCTGATAATCAAACACTTACAAATACAACCTATCTGTTTTTTTATAACTATAAAAACAAAAAACGAAAAACACAAGGAAACGTTTTAAGTTTAATTTGTTTCTTAACTCTTAGTTATTACTTTTGCGGTATGGATGAAAAATTATTACAAATACTAAAGAAAACGTATAAACTTTTTCATAAATACGGCATAAGAAGCCTTACTATGGCTGATATTGCACGTGAAAACATGATTTCCAAAAAAACACTATATAATCACGTAAACGACAAAGCCGACCTTATAGAAAAAGTTTTGGAACAAAATATTGACCAATACCAAGAACACATAAGAAAGCATATTGGAAAAGCCAATAATGCAATAGAAGAAATATTTTTGGTACAAGAAAAATTAATAAGCTCTATTAAAGAACACAACCCCTCTTTGGAATTTGATTTAAGAAAATACTATCCGGCAGTTTACAACAAAATAATGTTGAAAAACAGCAAAAACATATACGAAAATATTAAACGAAACATAAAACGCGGTCAGCAAGAGGGACTTTACAGAGAAGATTTAGATGCCGATTTAATAGCCAAAAGCAGACTTCTTTTACATCTCCAACGAGTTGATAATGAGATTGTTTCATATAAAGAATTTACAAATATTAATGCACTGAAAAAAATGATGCTTTATCACATGCGAGCCGTCTGCACAATAGAAGGACTAAAAAAAGTAGACCGCATGATTGATAAACTAAAAAAGAAAAAAGATGATTAAATTAAAATACCCTATTTCATTTCTTATCGTGATATTTTTGACCATGCCCGCAGCAATATTGCAGGCACAAACAACCGATACACCGGCAGCACTAAACTTGAGTCTGCAAGAAATACAAGAATACGCGTTAGAAAATAATTTTGATATAAAAAATACAGAATTAGACATAGAAATAGCAAAAAAACGAAAATGGGAAACTACCGCAATAGGCTTACCCAATGTATCGGGTTCGGTACAATACCAAAATTACCCCAATATTCCCACCCAGTTAATGCCCAACTTTATAACTCCCGCCGTTGTTGGTATAAATCGAGGCTTATTCGGTCTTACACCAATTGCCACCCCGCCCGAAATGGGCAAAATACCCGTACAGTTCGGAAGCAAACACAATGCAACTTTCGGATTTTCGGTATCACAATTAGTTTTCAGCGGAGAATACATAGTAGGACTGAAAGCCGCAGGAATATACCTCGAATTATCAAAAACCGCCAACTCAAGGAAAAAAGAAGAAGTAATTGAAACAGTTACCAATACTTATTACCTTATTTTAATTGCAAACGAAAGCATAAAAGCAATGACTGATTTATACGGCGGTATAGAAAAATTAAAATCGGAAACATCAGCCTTGGTCGATGCCGGATTTGCCGACAAAACAGACATAAGACAAATTGAACTTAACTTAAAAAATACCGAAAACGGCATAAATTCTTTAAAACAACAAAACGAATTGCTATACAGACTGCTAAAATTTCAAGCCGGAATAGATTACAACACTCCTCTAAATCTAACTTCTGGCTTAGATTCCGTAGTTCTTGAAATAGAAAGCGGTGTATTAAACAACGCCAAATACGACGTATACAGCGACAACGGATACCGACTGCTTCAAGTACAGGAAACACTTACAAAAATGGATTTATTAAGAGAAAAATCAACTGTATTGCCCCAATTATCAGCATTTTATAGATACAATAAAAAAATAATGCAAGACGAAATGGATTTCTTTTCAGAAGATGCTAAATGGTTTCCAACCTCACTCTGGGGGCTTACGCTAAATGTACCAATATTCAGCAGCGGAGGCAGATGGGCACGAATACAACAAAAAAAATTAGCATACCAACAAATCATGAACACCAAAGAACAAACTCGTACGGCTATGCAAATTGATTTTCAACAAACAAAATCAAACTACATAACGAGTTACAATAATTTTAAAAATTCTGAAACATCAAAACAATTATCGCAAGATGTCTACAATAATACACTTTTGAAATATAAAACCGGCACACTTTCGGGGCTGGAACTTACACAAGCGCAAATGCAATATTTCACAAGCGTAGGACAATATTATAAAAATTTAGGCGAACTAATTGGACATCATATCAAGTTAAAACGAATGCTTAAAAAATTAAAAACAGAAGAATAACCAACATACAAACACTTGATTATCAAAAACTTAACTTTAAGCCTACAAAATATTTCTAAAAATTTAACTGAAATTTTTTCATACAAAAATATATAACTCAATATGAGAAAAATGAAATCAATAAAAATTCTAATAATACTTATTTCGGGTATTTTGACTTTCTCGTCATGCAATACTTCAAACAAGGAACAAAGCGATTTAGAAGCCTCAAATAAACAAAGCTCTGCGACCAATGCCGGCTCAAACAAAAGCATAAAAGTACGTGTGCAAAATCTTTTCAAAGAAAAAGTAGACCACACAATACGAGCCACAGGAATAGCTGATGCCGAGCAAATAGCTTTCATATCGCCCGAGACCAACGGATTGATAAAAAAAATACATGTACGCGAAGGACAATATGTTACAAAAGGGACGCTACTTATTTCGCTAAGTTCAACAATTCTACAAAATTCAAAAAATGAACTGGAAAAAGCCCTTGAACTCGCCGAAATAATGTACGAAAAACAAGAAATGCTACAAAATAAAGGTGTAGGCAAAGAAATAGATTTCTTACAAGCAAAAAACAAAAAAGAAAGTCTGCAAGCAAAACTCAAAACATTAAATTCGCAATTGGCAATGTCTCAAATTCGCGCCCCTTTCAGCGGCACAGTAGATAGAATTAATGCAAAACAAGGCGAAATGGCATCACCGGCAGCCCCACTTATTCAAATGGTAAACCTGTCAGTAATGTCGGTTACTGCCGATATAGCGGAAAAATACATAGCCGTTGTTCAAAAAGGGAAAAAAGTATTGGTAACATTCAGCGCATATCCTGATTTGAAAATAGAAACCAAAATCACCCGAACCGGAAACATTATAAATCCCGTAAACCGAACTTTTGAAGTAGAAACAGGTTTTAAAAATAAAAACAAAAAAATAAAACCCAATATGGTATGCGAATTAAACATTACAGATTACTCGGGCGAGGAAATACTTGTGCCGTCAAACGTAGTGCGCAACGACCGAAAAGGACAATTTGTATATATTGTAAAAGAAGAAAACGGACTCAAAAAAGCTCACAAACAATACATAAAAACCAGCTTCATATCAGGCTCTAAAACCGTTGTGAAAGAAGGACTTACAACCAACGATATACTAATTACGGAAGGCGGAAACATGGTAAGCAACGGAATACAAATAACAATTATAAAATAAATCATAGAAACGCCTTCTCAAAACCAACTAACCTACTGACTGTCAAATCATTACACGAAAAGATTTAAAATTTTAAAGAAAAAATATAAACATGAGCAATAAACAAAAATTGCGAGAATTTAAACTGACAACAGCAGCTTTAAACAATACCAATACGGTATACTTAATGATTGTCATTCTTGTAGTTGCAGGTTTGACCGCCTATATGTCTATGCCAAAAGAAATGTTTCCCGACGCTTCTTTACCTACCGTAATGGTACATACGATATATCCGGGCAATTCCCCTGCCAATATAGAAAATTTAGTTACCCGTCCGATCGAAAAAGAACTGGAAACAATTTCAGGTGTAAATAACATAAAATCTACCTCGTCGCAAGACAATGTAATGATTTTTGTGGAATTTGAAACGTCAGTAGACATAGACCAAGGCGTAGAAGACACCAAAGATGCGGTAGATAGAGCCAGACCAAAACTACCTGACGATTTGTTGACCGAACCAATTGTTACCGACATAGACGTATCGGAATTTCCTATTCTAAACGTAAATTTATCGGGTGATTTTTCTATACCTGAATTAAAAAAATATGCCGAACATCTTGAAGACCAAATAGAAGAAGTCCCACAGGTTTCCAAAGTTAAAATATCGGGGGTTGAAGACCGAATGGTACATTTGCCCTTAGATAAAAACAAAATGGATGCCTTTAAACTGACTTTTACCGACATTCAAAATGCCGTTTCTTATGAAAATGTTGCTGTTTCGGGTGGCGATATTATTTCCGGCGGAATTAGGCGCTCGGTACGCACCGATGGCGAATTTAAAACTATGGAAGATATTGAAAATGTGATAGTTAAAAGCGAAGGAGGAAGTGCTATATACCTAAAAGATGTACTTAAAAACGGAAAAGCAATTGATGGATTTGATGAAATATTAAGTATTTCACGTTTAGACAGACAACCTGTTGTTTCGCTTCAAATAGTGAAAAAAACAGGCGAAAATTTAATATATGCAGTTGAGCAAATAACCAATATATTAACCCAAGCTCGCAAAAACAAAACCATTCCCGACAATCTCAAAATTACCATAACCAATGACCAATCGGAAAAAGTAAAAGGTATGATAAAAAACTTGGAGAACAATATAATTATGGGAGTGTTGTTCGTAATGTTTGTACTTTTCTTCTTCCTTGGAACTCGCAATGCTATGTTTGTAGGCTTTGCCATTCCCATGTCTATGCTTATATCTTTCATGATTATATCAGCAATAGGAGCTACTATAAACATGATGGTACTCTTCGGGCTAATTCTGGCGCTGGGTATGTTGGTAGACAATTCCATAGTAGCCGTGGAAAACATGCACCGTTTCATATCAAAAGGATATTCAAAATATGAAGCAGCAAAATTAGCCGTAGGCGAAATTGCTTGGCCTATAATAGCCTCCACCGCTACAACATTAGCAGCTTTTATTCCGCTTGCACTGTGGCCCGGTGTTACAGGTAAATTTATGAAATATTTACCCATTACTCTTATCATAGTACTAACTTCGTCGCTATTCGTTGCTCTTGTACTTATTCCCGTTCTTACAAAATCATTTGCAGTAAAAGAAGAAAAACTGCCCTCAAAAAAACGTAACCTTACAATTGCTGCCGTATCATTTGTGTTGGCTGTTATATTTTATATTCTTAAAATTTTTATGATAGCTAACTTGCTGGCAATCACAAGTATTATAACATTATTACATAGATATTTATTTTTTGGAATTTCGGAATGGTTTAGAAATGTTTTTTTAGTAAAACTTGAAAATTTATATCTTAAATTATTACAGTTTTCACTAAAAGGAGTGCGTCCTTATCTATTCTTGGTAGGCACTATATTGTTAATGTTTTTCTCTATTGCCTTTTATTTCATGCGGTCGCCAAAAGTAGATTTTTTCCCTGTAAACGAACCCAATTTTATTGTAGTAAAAGCAGATTTGCCCGTGGGTGTCGATCTTCATACCACCGACAGCACAATGAAAATAATAGAAGCCGATATAAAAGAAATTATCAATAAAAATGATTACGGTTTTTTGGTAGAATCTTTTCTTACCAACATAGGAAAAGGTGCAGTTGGGGTGCAAGAATTTCCTATGGGAAATACTCCAAACCGAGGTGTTACCATTGTTAATTTTATAGATTATGAATACCGTAAAGGAGTAAATACCAGCGATATACGCAAAGCCGTAAGCAATGAACTTTTAAATAAATATCCGGGAATTAAAATTACGGTTGAGAAAAACTTAATGGGACCTCCTGCCGGCAAACCTTTAAACATAGAAATATCCGGTCCCGATTTCGACCACCTACGAACAATTGCCGATTCCCTAAAATTTGTTCTAAACCAAGCAAACATACCCGGCATACAAGGTGTAGATTTAGACCTTAATGCAGGAACTCCGGGCATCATAATAGATATAGACAGAGATAAAGCCGGACGTTTCGGATTGCATACCGGACAAATTTCTTCCGCAATACGAACCGCATTGTTCGGCAAAGAAATTTCCGATTTCAAAAAAGGCGAAGAAGAATATCCTATAAAAATGCAACTTTCCGAAGACTACCGAAACGATATAAACGTATTGCTTAACCAAGTAATTTCGTTCCGAAATAAACGAGGTAAATTTGTTCACATACCAATTGCATCGGTAGCCGATTTTTCATTTAATACCACTTACGGAGCAATAAAAAGAATAGACGGGAATAGAGTTATTACCATTTATTCCGAACTTGTGGAAGGAGCAAATGCCAATGTGGTAAATAAACAAGCCAAACAACTACTTGCCGATGTAAAATTGCCACCCGGCTACAAGTTAGAATTTACAGGCGAACAAAAAAAACAAGCTGAATCCGGCAATTTCTTAATACGCGCATTGATGCTTGCCGTAGGTTTGATACTTGTAATTATGGTTACGCAATTTAACTCCGTAATTAAACCATTTATAATTATAGCCAGTGTTTTATTTAGCACGATAGGTGTATTTGGCGGCTTAGCAACTTTCAACATGCACTTTGTAGTTATAATGACAGGAGTCGGCATAATATCGTTGGCGGGAGTTGTGGTTAATAATGCCATTGTGCTGATAGATTATATTGATTACCTGAAAACTGCCGCAAAAAACGAGCGAGGTATTTCGCAAAATGGAAATTTACCGGTACAAGATATAATAAATATAATTGTCGAAGCCGGTCAAACCCGCTTACGCCCTGTTTTACTAACGGCAATTACCACCATTCTTGGACTTATACCTATGGCTTTTGGTTTAAATATAGACTTTGAAGGAATGCTAAGTAATTTTGACCCTAATATATACATGGGTGGAGACAATGCACTATTCTGGGGACCAATGGCTTGGACTGTTATTTTCGGACTTGCTTTTGCAACTTTCCTTACTCTTGTTATGGTGCCTGTAATGTATCTTATTGCTAATAAAGTCAAACTGCGTATTTACAGAGCAAACACGTTGAATTAAAAATCGCAAAAAAAACGAATAAGCGAAACTATAAAAACAAGGGAGCATGCTCCCTTGTTTAAACTAAAAAATCAATAAAAAGATTTATCAGAACAGCTCTAATTCAAAAATTAAAATAGTGTAATCCTATTTTTTTATCACTTTTTGGGTCGAAATTCCTTTATCAGTAATTATTTTCAACATATAAACTCCTTCAGGAAGATTTGAAAAGGATATTCTATTGTTATTTGTTTCGCTAACAAGTAATTTACCCAATACATTATATATTTCTACTGTAAAATCTTTTGCCTCAGGGGTTATATTCAATATATCTGTTACAGGATTAGGATACACCTTTAAATTACTTTGTTGCATATCTGCAACAGCCGAAGTAGGTTCTATAACAACCTGGTCTTTTACAAGCATACCATTAATTGCTACGCCCGATAAATTTGCATCAAAAGCTGCTCCAGCCGGTGCAGTAATAGCACAATTTATAAGTGTAAGCTCATTAATACTGGAAATAGAACCGTTACCCTGTCCTCTTGCTTTTACGGTAGCATTCTCAATTGTTAAATTTGCAGCAGTAGAATTTCCAATAATTCCACGTTGGCTTGAGAATACGTCTACACTACAATTTTTTATAGTCAAAGGGGCATTATACAGGTATATGCTGTAAAATCCGGTACTTGCTGCTTTTAATGACCCCTCTCCGCTTATCTCAGTACTCACTTCGTTTCGCAAACATTGAATACAACTTGTTGTATTTACGCCTATTAAGTTGATTTTTAGTCCTTCTATTCCTGTATTATGAATAGCTTTTGAAGTTACAGAGCTTATATTCACATTATCTAAAGTAAGAACTTTGTTGTCGTTATCGTAAGTTCCCGTACCTGTAACACCGTCTATTAATGAAAGGTCGGTTGCATTTATTGAATTTACTTGTTCGCCGGCTATGAAAAGGTCGTAATAATGAACTACATCGTCAGTAAATTCGATACTAAGGTCATAAGATTTTAAACATGGCGACTCAATTGTTCCCCAGTAGTCAATCAAAATAAAATATTCTTTATTAGGTTCTAACGGACGACTAAGAGTAATTTCCGATTGTCCTTCCGCGCCATCGGCATTAGCATAGCCCATAAAAATACCCTCGTCGGGACAGCCTTCAAAAATAGAAATAGAATGCCAATAACCACCTTCGCCTTGTTCGCCGGTCAGAGTAATATTAGCTTGGGTCATTTGCGAAACTTCCACTTTGTAAACAACATCTTCGCCTTTGCTGTAACCCATCAACTCTACGTTATCGTAATTATTTCCATGTCCGCAAGTACCATTGGGTTGATTATCAGTGTAGGTGTAGGGCAAAGAATTAAACTCTATAAGGTATGGATTGCTGCAATCATCACCCATTCCTTTGTTAAATGTTTTAGTAGCAGGCACAGTAGTTTGTTTATTTGTCAGTTTTTGTGCCGTTAGAACATTACTCAAAAATACTCCTAAAGTTAGGAGTAAAACTAATTGTAAAGTTTGTGTTTTCATAGAAATTAATTTTAATTGTTGTGAAAAATTATACTTTTAATTGGTTAAAAATTTGAATAACTCAATATGGTGTAACGCATATTGATATTGTTTATTTTGAGCTTCAAAAATAATTTACAATTATAACACAATAAATCTACTTTTAAAATTATAAATTCAATAATTATCAGTTTGTTTTATTTGTGGTAAATAGCTGATAATCAACAAGTTATAAGACGTTGAACTATGTTGTAATTCTCTGATTATCAAGGTGTTAATTACAATAATGAGTACTTAGCCGTTTTCTTTCTAACGAAGTTTTTACAAATTATTAATTTGTTTAAAATTGCTAAAAAAACAATCTTTGCGAAATGATTTCAATACTAAAATTACTGCAAAACAGGAATGTTATCCTTATAACTGCCCTTAGCTCAGGGCTTTTGTTGCCACAAGCTGCCATAGTCATAAAACCATATTTGATTTGGATACTGGCAATCGTTATGTTATTCTCAACTTCCGGAATAGATTTTAGGGTATTCAAAGACATTAAAGCGAGTATAAAAATTACAAGTTCTTCAATACTATTAAGTTATATACTCTTTGGCATAGTATTACTCGGGTTCACATACATACTTTTTGACGACCCCGACCTGCAAAATGGTTTTGTAGTGGTTGCAGCAAGTCCGCCGGGGGTAGCCGTAATTCCATTTACCGCAATATACAAAGGCAATATCCAATACGCCCTGATAGGCATACTTGGAACATATATCGCAGCAATTTTTCTTACTCCGCTGATTTTAAACACTTTCACTAATGTTCCAAATCTAAATACCACTCGAATATTTACGACAATAGGTATCGTAGTTGTACTACCCCTTATATTATCACGCTTCTTGCGAATAAAAAAAATATACCCTACGGTAGAAAAAATCAGAGGGAAAATTGTTAATTACGGCTTTGCCACCATTATATATACAAGTATAGGATTAAATAGAGACTTATTGCTAAATCATTTTTCAATAGTAATTTACAGTATAATTATTTTTATAATAAGCATGTTTATACTTGGTTTGGTATACAGTAAACTTATTTCCCGAAAAATAAATAAAGAATTAAATATCAGTCAAAATTTTATGCTAACAATAAAAAGCTCAGGCTTTTCGGCAGCAACAGCACTAACCCTATTTGAAAGTAAAGCCGCAGTACCGGCTGCCGTACTAAGTATATTTGTACTTTTATATCTGCTTTTCGCAGAAATTTGGGCACCTCCCAAATCACCTCTACATAAAACTATTTTAGGAGATACTTCTTTAAATTGAGAATTTTAACATAACCTTAAAGCACTATTAATAAGTTGTTTAAAATATTCTTAGCCTGTGTTTTGTAACCACCTTATAAATTAAAGTAACTAAAAATTAGGATTTTTAGACTTTAGTTAAAATTCATTTTGGTCAAATACAAATAATTTATAATTTTAGCTTCGATTTTGAAAAAAGAATATTTAAAAAAAATTATCACTAAAAAATGTTCATAAAAAATATCCAAATATGAAAAATATAAAAGACACATTGATTGAAAGCGGTATTAAAAACCCTAAAACACTTTATCACAACTTGTCTTACGACGATTTGTACAAACACGAATTAAATCCTGAATTAGAAGGATTTGAAGCAGGTTTTGCAACAGCCACAGGAGCAGTTGCCGTTGATACCGGAATATTTACCGGACGCTCGCCAAAAGATAAATACATAGTAAAAGAAGAAACAAGCGAAAACAATATCTGGTGGCGCAATGAAAATCGTCCTGCATCAGACAATAAACCAATTTCGGAAGAAATTTGGAAAGATTTAAGAGAAAACTCACTTAAACAACTTTCTGAAAAAAATCTATACGTAACAGACGGATACGCCGGAGCTAACAAAGATACCGGTATGAAAATACGATTTATAACTGAAGTAGCATGGCAAGCTCACTTTGTAAAAAATATGTTTATCCGTCCAACGGAAGAAGAACTAAAAGATTTTGAACCCGATTTTACCGTATACAATGCCTCTAAAACAGTAAACCCAAAATGGAAAGAACACGGACTTAACAGTGAAGTATACGCAGCATTTAATTTAAAAGAAAAAGAAGCAGTTATAGGCGGAACATGGTACGGTGGCGAAATGAAAAAAGGTATTTTTTCTGTAATGAACTACTACTTGCCACTTAAAAACATTGCAGCAATGCACTGCTCGGCAAACGTAGGTAAAAACGACGAAGTAGCCATTTTCTTCGGACTTTCGGGAACAGGAAAAACAACCCTTTCAGCCGACCCAAATAGAGCCTTAATAGGCGACGACGAACACGGATGGGACGACAACGGTGTATTCAATTTTGAAGGTGGATGCTATGCTAAAACAATAGACCTCGACCCCGAAAAAGAACCCGATATATACAATGCCATAAAAAGAGACGCACTTTTAGAAAATGTAGGTTTCGATAAAGAAACAGGCGAAGTAGATTTCTCCGACGTATCGAAAACACAAAATACACGTGTATCATATCCGATATATCATATCAAAAATATAGTAAAACCCGTATCAAAAGCAGGACATGCCAAAAATGTAATATTCCTTACTGCCGATGCCTTTGGAGTATTGCCACCTGTTGCCAAATTAACAAGTGACCAAACAAAATATCATTTCATAAGTGGTTACACGGCAAAAGTAGCAGGTACAGAACGAGGCATAAAAGAACCTGTACCCTCATTCTCGGCATGTTTTGGTGCAGCTTTCCTATTGCTCGACCCAACCAAATACGCAAAAGAACTAATCCGAAAAATGGAAGCAAACGGAGCAAACGCATATCTGGTAAATACCGGTTGGATAAGAGGTGCATACGGCACGGGTGAACGTATTTCGCTTAAAGCTACCAGAGCAATCATTAACAGCATACTTGACAAATCAATAGAAAAAGCCGAATTTGAAAACTTACCTATTTTCAATCTGGCAATACCCAAAAGCTTAAACGGGGTAGATTCAGAATTACTAAACCCGCGTAACTTATGGGCTAAACCCGAGGAATGGGATGCACAAGCTAAAATGCTTGCCGAAAAATTTATCAAAAACTTTAAATTTTTCACCGATCATCCGGAAGCAGAACAACTTGTTAAAGCAGGTCCTCAAATTTAAGATAGTCTACAAAAAGAAATGCAAATATTTGTCTCCAATGAATTTAACCCCATTAAAGGCAAGATGAGCAATATTGAATTTCTTTATTTTTAAGATTTATCTTTACAACAAATGTAACCGAATTTAAAAATTACCAATAATGGAGACACCGATTACCGGTGTCTCTTCTTACTTATTTCAGACATGAAAAATTTTTCAATTGAAAAAAATTTAACCGAAATGTTTGAATTACATTTTTCGGAAAAAATTTATGATATAAAAAAACTGCCAATATCCGGTTCTACAAGGGAATATTACAGAATTTCGGGCGAAAAAAATACAGCAATAGGAACTTTTAGTAAAAACACCGAAGAAAATGATACTTTTTTATATCTTTCCGAAAAATTTTTAGAAAAAAACTTACCCGTACCTCGTATATATGTCGTAAATAAATATAGAACGGCATACTTGCAAGAAGACCTGGGAAATGATACTTTTTACGATTTTGTTTCCAAAAATAAAGACAAATCCAATTTCTTACAAACAAGAGAAGCGCTATACAAAACAATTCTGAATAAACTGATAGAACTACAAATAAAAGGTGCGAAAGACTTAGATTTTTCAAAATGTTACCCACGAGAAGTATTTGATTTACAGTCAATTATGTGGGATTTGAACTACTTTAAATATATGTTTGTAAAACCCGCGGGTATTGAATTTTCTGAACAAGCACTTGAAATTGATTTCAATAATTTTGCAAGATTAATTTTGAAAGCACCTGCAAATTTTTTCATGTATCGCGATTTTCAATCACGTAACATAATGTACAATAATGGAGAAGTGAAATTTATAGACTATCAAGGAGGTAGGCGGGGAGCTTTGCAATACGATTTGGCTTCTTTGTTATACGAAGCAAAAGCACAACTACCCGCCAATTTTCGCGAAAAAATGCTACAATACTACGCCGAATTAGTAGAACAAAAAACAGGTATAAAAAAACAAACCTTTATAAAAGATTATCACAAATTTGTACTTATACGACTACTGCAAGCACTCGGAGCTTATGGATACAGGGGTATCATTGAAAAGAAAAATATTTTTATTCAAAGTATAGCGCCTGCTCAAGAAAATTTAAAACAATTTTTACAAGAAATTGATTTCTTAGATGACATGCCTGAATTGAAAAATATTTTAATTCAAATTTCGAAATCACAATCATTGCGTAAACTTTCAAATTCGGCAAAATTAAAACTTACAATTTCAAGTTTTTCGTATAAGCGTGGTATACCTTATGACCAATCGGGCAACGGAGGCGGTTTTGTTTTCGATTGTCGTTTTTTGAACAACCCCGGGCGCATAGAAAAATACAAAAAGCTAACAGGCAGAGATAGTCAAGTAATTGATTATCTGAGAAATAACTCGGACGCAGATGAGTTTGCAAACAATTGTTATACAATTATAAAAACGGCATCTGAGAGTTATATAAGTCGAAATTATACTTCTTTAAATATTGCTTTTGGTTGCACCGGTGGGCAGCATCGTTCTGTTTACCTTGCTGATAAATTAGCAGAAAAATTTAAGGATAATCAAAACATAATTGTTGAACTTAAACATTTGGAACAAAATTTTTAATAATGAAAGCTCTTATTTTTGCAGCAGGCTTGGGTACAAGATTACAACCTCTTACCAACACTACTTCTAAATCTTTGGTTTCGGTAAACGGAACACCTATGTTACAGCTCATTATTGAGCGTTTACAACGACAAGGAATTAATGATTTTGTTATAAATATTTATCATTTTGGGCAACAAATTTTGGATTTCTTGAAAAAGAGCCAAAACTTCGGTGCAAACATTCAAATATCCGACGAAAGAGAATTATTATTAGATACGGGTGGGGGATTAAAAAAGGCTGAATGTTTTTTTAAAGGTGAAGACTATTTTTTGATACATAATGTTGATATTTTTTCGGAAATAAACATATTAGAATTAGAAAATCAGCATAAAAAAAATCGTCCGCTTGTAACTATGGCGGTACAAGAAAGAGATGCCGGCAGGAAATTGGGCTTCAATGAAAACATGGAACTTAAAGCATGGAAGAATTTTAAAACCAACGAGACTATTTTTGTTGATAAAGAAAATGAAAACATAGAATTCATGGCATTTAGCGGAATACACATAGTTAGTAATGATATTTTTAAATTACTTCCGCCTGATAAAGCCTATCCCATTATTCCGGAATATTTAAAAATTGCAAAATCTAATAAAATTTTAGCATACAAGCACAGTGAACCTGTATTTGATTTAGGCAGCCGAGAACGAATAAAAATTGCTGAGCAGTACATTAAAAATGTATAGATATTATTTTAAATTATGCAATAGAAACAGTTATAAATACTCGAGTTATAATAAGAAACAAGGATTTATAAAATGTAAGTATAATTGAATATTTAGAAAATAAAAACTATTTAGAAAAACGCCAACAGCTAAACAAATTCACTACAATAACACAGATTTAAGCTCGTTCTTTAAAACTTACACACAAATCCTTAATAAACAGATACTTACGAAAGACAAGTGTAGAGAAACTAAAATATTAATAAGGGGAAATTTCTCTTTAGGGGGCATTATTTAATAAAGTTTTAAGAAGAATATACATATAAAAAAAGCCGCAAGTTCACTTGCGGCTTCGTGACCCGCCTGCGATTCGAACGCAGGACCCACGGCTTAAAAGGCCGTTGCTCTACCGACTGAGCTAGCGAGTCTCCCTAAAAGCGTTGCAAAGGTAAAACCATTTTTTTTCCTACCAAAAAAAAATGCAATTAATTTTAAAAAAAATTGTTTTTTTTTAATCGTGTCTTATCCTTTTTCTATGAACGTATTGAAACACAGCATAAAACAAAGGGCTGACGTAAATATTGTCAGCCCCTGTTTTTTTTTTATGATAAGCTCTAAAATATTAAACCCGAAATATACATTAGAAAATCTATTACGCACTCAAATTACTTCAAAACAAGGCACTTCGTTAATTTACAAAACTTCACCATAGCGGTGCTATGCATCAGTTTTGTAAATTCAAATTCAGGTTCGTCTGTATAGTCGTCATCATTATTATCTATTGGTAATATTTCGGTTATTTTATCTATCTCATAGGTGCTGAGACGTTTACCTCGCGCACGCAAGCTTTTTTCGCCTATAAATTCTTCGGCTTCCACCGTTTCGGCTTCCCTGTTTTTATTTTTACCGCCAAAAGTTATCTCAAACCTTGCGCTCTTAACCTCCGACAATGCTACAAAATAAGATTTGCTATTTTCACCTATTATAGAAGTCGGCATATTTACTTCTTCGGCTTTAAATCTTTTCATGTAGAAATAATTTTGGTCTCCTTCAAAATATACCAAAGTCCAGATAGTATCGGGATTGTATTTTTGTATGCGTATAACCTCTTGGTCGTAACGATTTTCGGGACTATATGAAGTTGTGTCATAGTCGCCGTTTTTGTAAAATACAATTATTTTTTCATCGCCCTTAAATTCACCCAAGAAATTACCTCTACCTTCGGTGTTTATACGATTTACACTTGTATCAAACCATATTTTTCGCCCGCCCAAAGTAGATATACCTTCTTCTTTCAATAAAATTTTCTTTACAGGATATTTAGTAACTAAATTACCCATAGAGCGCCTGCCTTTTATGGCAAGTTCGCTGAAATCTACCTCCATTATCTTCTTTTTCAGGCGTTTACGGGGGCGGTGTACTATTTTCACAGTCTCAGCTTCTCCGTTTGAATTTGCTGTGAACCATACCACTTTTGAATTTGGGTTACCTTTTGTGAGGTCATATTCTTTGTCGCGCGTTATACTTTTCACAAAAAAACGTTTCATGTAATGATTGCCCGATTTTGAATCTATGTATATGGCATTGTATATCGTGCGTTCGTCGTTATTTTTCCAAACAGCTATGTGGATTATATTTTTCCCTACATAAAATTTCTCGCTCACTTGCGTAACAAAATACGAACCGTCTTCGCGGAAAATAATAATATTGTCAATATCTGAGCAATCGGCTATATATTCGGCTTTACGCAAGCCGGTGCCTGCAAATCCGTCTTCGCGGTCGATATACAGTTTTTCGCTTTTAACCACAACTTTTCTTACGGATATGTCTTCAAAATTTCGTATTTCGGTTTTTCGCTCTTTGCCTTTTCCGTATTTTTCTTTTATTTTCAAAAAATAATCTATGGCATATTGCGTAAGTTCTCTCAGATGCCCTTTTACTACTTTCATCTCATCTTCAAGACCTTTTATATATCTGTCGGCTTTGAAGGCATCGTATTTCGATATTCGTTTTATTTTTATTTCGGTAAGTTTTGCAATATCGTCGCGTGTAACTTCGCGTTTAAGCAATTTTTTGAAAGGCTCAAGTCCGTTGTCAATGGTTTGGATAATATCTTCCCATGTTTCGCAGTCTTCTATGGTTATGTATATGCGATTTTCTATAAATATTTTTTCTAAAGAAGATAAATGCCACGACTCATTCAACTCGTTCAACCTTATTTCAAGCTCTTGTTTCAGGAGTGCTTTTGTTTTATCGGTTGAAATTTTCAAAATTTCGGAAACACCGAGAAACTGCGGTTTGTTTTCATATATAACGGCAGAGTTGGGTGATATTGAAACTTCGCAATCAGTAACGGCATAAAGAGCATCAATCATTTTGTCGGGAGAAATTCCGCCGGCAAGTTTTATAACTATTTCAACTTGGTCGGAGGTATTGTCTTCAATTTTCGAGACCTTTATTTTTCCTTTTTCATTGGCTGAAAGAATTGAATCAATAAGCGAATCGGTCGTTTTGCCGAAAGGCAATTCAGTTATCGTAAGAATACGCTTATCTGTTTTTTCAATCTTGGCTCTTACTTTTATTCGCCCGCCTCGCAATCCGTCATTATATTCGGAAACGTCTATCATTCCGCCTGTTATGAAATCGGGATACAACTCAAATTCTTCGCCTTTCAAATATTTTATGGATGCGTCTATCAGTTCCACGAAATTATGAGGCATTATTTTGGAAGCCAAACCCACGGCAATTCCCTCTATGCCTTGCGCCAACAAAAGTGGAAATTTCACAGGCAGATTTATAGGTTCTTGATTTCGTCCGTCGTAAGAATCGCGCCATTCGGTTGTTTTGGGATTAAAAACTACGTCGAGAGCAAATTTTGAAAGTCTGGCTTCTATATATCGCGGCGCTGCCGCACTGTCGCCCGTGAAAATATTGCCCCAGTTACCTTGTGTGTCTATCAACAATTCTTTTTGTCCCAATCCAACCAAAGCATCGCCTATTGATGCGTCTCCGTGCGGATGAAACTGCATTGTATGCCCTATTATGTTTGCCACCTTGTTGTATCGTCCGTCATCCATTCGTTTCATTGAATGCAATATGCGTCGTTGTACGGGTTTTAAGCCGTCTGTTACATGAGGAACGGCACGTTCGAGTATTACATAGGAGGCATAATCCAGAAACCAATTTTCATACATTCCGGATATGTATTTTATTTTTCCGCTTTCCGTTTTTTTGTCTTTTTGTTTATTATCAGCTTCGTTATTTTCTGCCATAGTAATAATTATTTATCATTCTTTACCGAATTTGCTTTGGCTACTTTTTTACCTTTAAAATAGTAATATAAGCCATCATAAGCATCTGTGGAATCGCTCACAAGTATTTTGAAACTATCGGCGGATGCCCCCGGTATAGGTATTCCTTTGTAGTATACTTTTTTTGCGTCTTTGTAATATTTTTTTGTAATGATTTGAAAACTACCTGTATCTGCTCCGAATATTGTTATAAAATCTTTATCATCATGCTTTTTATTCGGGTCTAAAATTAGAACTTTCTTAGTGTCGAAATACACCGACATTTCCGTTGCTTCCCTTATTTCATAAGCTTTTCCAAAGGTCTCACTATTTACTTTATCAAAGATTTCAAGTTGCACTCCTTTGTTTAAATACACATTTTTATTATCTTTGGAAAAATATCCGTCAATTACCTGAAATGAGTTTATCTCCACCTCTGTTTTGACTTTTTCATAGCCAAACCAAACACTATTTTTGTCTTTGGCATAATAGTTACTTAGCACTTTAAAAGTTTTTGCATCTGCTCCCGAAAGACTTTTTTCTTTAAAAAAAACATTGTTTTTATCTTTTGAAAATCCATTTTTCAACAAAACAAAATCGGCTGGTTTTGCACCTTTAAGTATTAAATTTTTATAATATACGTTCAAATTATCTGATGCCATATTCATTTCGGATGCAGCAATATTTCCAGCGCTGTCTTTTATAAGTTTAAAATGCTTGGCAGCAGCCTCTTTTATTTCAAAAACATTGTTTTCACTAAGAGGATTTATATCTTTAAAAAAAACTTTATCATCATGTATTGAATAATATTTATTTAATACACGTGTTTCAGTTTTGTTTTCACAGGCAAAAAACAAAAAACATAATAGTATGTAAAATATATTTTTCATCTGTTTCTTTTTTAAGTTGGAAGTTGGAAGCGGGGAGTTGGAAGTTTTACTTTTAGTCTTCGGTCGCCCTTTTACAATACCTCTTCTTCTTTTCTTAAATTCTCTATAATAAAATCTTGACGTTCTTTTGTGTTTTTACCCATAAAAAAGTCCAACATTTCTTTTATCGATTCATCTTTGTTCAATTTCACGGGGTCGAGCCTAATATCGTCGCCTATGAAGTACTTAAACTCATCGGGAGATATTTCGCCAAGCCCTTTGAAACGTGTTATTTCCGAGGTTTTGCCTAATTTTTGAGATGCTTTATTGCGTTCGCTCTCCGAATAACAATAAATAGTTTCTTTCTTATTTCTGACTCTGAATAAGGGAGTTTGTAAGATAAATAAGTGATTGTTTTTTATAACTTCCGGGAAAAACTTCAAGAAAAAAGTTATAAGTAGAAGTCGTATGTGCATACCGTCTACGTCGGCATCGGTTGCGATAATTACTTTTTGATAGCGCAATTTTTCAATACCTTCTTCAATATTCAAAGCGGCTTGCAGCAGACTAAATTCTTCGTTTTCGTATACCACTTTTTTAGAGTGTGAATAAGTGTTTAGAGGTTTTCCTTTAAGACTGAAAACAGCTTGAGTGCGTACATCTCGCGCTTTGGTTATTGAGCCGCTTGCCGAGTCGCCCTCTGTAATAAAAATCATAGACTTGTCAGCGCCCTCCTGTTTGGTATTGAAGTGCAATCGGCAATCTCTTAATTTTTTATTATGCAGACTTGCTTTTTTCTGTCGTTTTTTTGCTAATTGTTTAATGCCGGATATGGCTTTCCTTTCCTTTTCGGCTTCTTCTATTTTTTGTTTTATTTCGTCGGCTGTTTCCGAATTTTTGTGCAGAAATATCTCTATTTCTTTCGATACGGTATCTACTATGTAATGCCTTACCGTTGTGCCATTGGGCGACATTCGTTTTGAACCGAGTTTGGTTTTGGTTTGGGATTCAAAAACGGGGTCTTCCACGCGAACGCTTATAGCTGCAACTATTCCGGTGCGTATATCTGATACATCAAAATCTTTTTTGTAATAGTCGCGAATGCCTTTCACAAGCGCTTCTCTGAACGCTAAAAGGTGCGTGCCGCCTTGGGTTGTATGTTGTCCGTTTACGAAACTGTAATAGTCCTCGCCGTACTGTCTGCCGTGTGTAAAAGCAAATTCCACATCCTCTTTTCTGCCGGATATTATGGGGTATCGTCTTTCGTCTTCTTTAATATTTTCGGCAAGTAAATCCGGTAATCCGTTTTCAGATTTAAACTTTTGTCCATTATAAATAATTGTGAGACCAACATTGAGGAAAGCATAATTTTTTAACATTGCCTCAAGGTAGTCATCTACATAACTGAACTCGGTAAACAGCTCATTATCAGGCTCAAAAATTATTTCTGTACCATTACGTTCATTGGTTTGACTTATGGGGTGTTCTTTTTGAAGTTGTCCGCGCGAAAACTCTACCGATTTTACTTCATTTTCTCTATACGAGCTTATTGTAAACTTGGTTGAAAGGGCATTTACTGCCTTGATACCCACGCCATTAAGCCCTACTGATTTTTTGAAAACTTTGGAGTCATATTTAGCACCTGTATTCATTTTAGAAGCTACATCAAGCACCTTAGACAAGGGTATTCCTCGCCCAAAATCTCTTACTCTTATTTGCTTGTCGCTTCTTTCAATTTCTATTTTCTTGCCATACCCCATCATGTATTCGTCTATGGAATTGTCTATAACTTCCTTTAGGAGTACATATATTCCGTCGTCAGCTGAAGAGCCATCGCCAAGCTTTCCAATGTACATTCCCGGACGTTTACGAATATGTTCTTCCCACTCAAGGGTTTTAATTGAATCTTCTGTATAATTTGTCATGATTTATAAGGGGTATTTGACACAGATTTAAACAAAACTTAACTTTAAGTAAAGTACGTAAGCAATACGCAGGTGCAAAAATACTTAAAATATGGTATATACCGCAAAATAAATTTCAACTAAGTTTTAAAAATTGAAATTCAGGTATATTGTAAAAGAGTTAAGTCTTTGATTTTCAACACAATAAACAATGTCTAAAATATGGAACTAAAAAAATGTATTTGGACTATTCTAATAGTTAGCTGTTTTTCATAAATATTCGGTCATGAGAAAATCGTATTGAAGACAAACACTTCACGCAAACAACTGACTATCAAATAGTTAACCAGCGATTTTTAATTACTTACATAAGTATTTCGTTTCTAATAATTTAACCCGAATTATTGCATTTGGCGCATTGTAATAATTGTAAGTTCTTCAAATTGTTGTGGGCTTAGTTGTTCGGGGCGTAATGTCATAAAATGATGTTCGGGTATTCCTTTTTGGAAAAAACTTTTCATTGAATTTTTCAACATTTTTCGCCTTTGGTTGAATGCTGTTTTTACTACTTTTATAAAAAGGTTGTTACTGAATTCTGTTTTTTCTCTTTGTTTTTTTTCTAATTTAATAACGGCAGAATTTACTTTTGGTGGCGGATAAAATTTTTCGGGACCGAGTGTAAATAAAAGTTCGGTATTGTAGTAAGTTTGCATAAGTACGCTTAGAATGCCGTATTTTTTATTGCCGTGTGATGCTGTAATTCGTTCGGCTACTTCTTTTTGAAACATACCTACAACTTTTTGCACTTGTTCTTTGTATTCCAGCACTTTAAAAAGGATAGGAGCTGAAATATTATACGGGAAATTTCCTATAATCATAACACCTTCGGGGAACTGTTTTTCGAGGTTAAATTTCAAGAAATCGGCATGTAATATTTTCTCTTCCATTTTCGGATATTTTTCTCTCAAAACCCGTATTGATTCTTCATCTATTTCTGTAAGGAAAAAATTTTTTGTTTTGTTAATGAGAAATTGTGTCAGCATACCGGTACCTGCTCCAACTTCCAACACATTGTCATCGGCTTTGATTTGAAGCGCATCGGCTATATTTTGGGCTATGAGTTCATCTTTTAAGAAATGTTGTCCGAGATGTTTTTTAGGTCTTACGTACATTTTTGGGTATTGTCTTTAAGTTCGGCTTTTATTGTTCTTGTTTCGTTATAGTTTTCGGTAATTTGCACTTTTATATATTTTTCGGGTAAAAGTCCTTCTATCAATTCAGGCCACTCCACAAATATCAAGGCATTGGGATTGTAAAAATAATCTTCGTAACCTATATCGTATACTTCTTCCGGCTTTTCAATTCTGTAAAAATCGAAATGAAATATAACTTTGTCATCGGTTGTAAGATATTCATTTACTATGGCAAATGTGGGGCTTACGGCATCTTCAACACAGTGCATAACTCTGCAAAAGGCTTTTACCAGTGTGGTTTTTCCGCTGCCCATTTTACCGTATAGAGCAAAAATATTTGTATCCGTTTGTCGCATTTGTAGCAGTTCTTTTGCTATATTGTCTAATTCTGCTTCGGAATGTATTGTAAATTCTTTCACTGCTTGTATTTGTTTAGTAACTGTTTTATAATCAGAGGTTTACGTTTGCTTTAAAGACGCTGTTGATTATCAGAATTATTTGTTAATCAGCTTTTAGTTCTATTATTGGAATAAGCATTTCATCGGGCGAAACGCCTCCGTGCTGAAAAGTATCTTTGTAATATCTGACATGGTAATTGAAATTGTTTGGATATGCAAAAAAGTCGTTATTACAAGAAAAAATGTACGATTGGCTTAGATTGTAACCCGGCAAACCTGCTTTTTCGGGTTGTGTTATTTCAAAAACATCTTTGTAATCGTATTTTAAATTTTTCCCGCTTTTATATCTTAGGTTTGTGGTAGTTTCTCTGTCGCCCAATACTTTAATCGGCTTATGAATATTTACGCTACCGTGGTCTGTTACTATGAAAGTTCTTATTTTAGCTTTTGCAAGCATTTTTAGCAATTTTAAAAGGGGTGAATTTTCAAACCAAGTTTTAGTAAGGTGTCTGTATTGTTGTAAATCAAAAGCTAATTCTTGTATTATTCGGTTATCGGTGCGAGCATGCGAAAGAATATCTATAAAATTATAAACTATAAAGGTTAAATCATTGTTTTTTAATTGATTAAAACGTTCGTTTATTTTATGTCCGTAATTATTTTCTAAAATTTTGGCGTATGCAATGTCTATATTTCTGCGATAACGTTTAAAAAATTCTTCGGCGAGTTCTTTTTCATAATTATTTTTCCCTCCTTCTTCATGGTCGTATTTCCAATATTGCGGATAACGTTTTTGTATTGCATCGGGCATCATGCCTGCAAATAGTGAATTACGCGCATATTGAGTGGTTGTAGGCAATATGGAGTACCAAATTTCTTCTTTTACCACAGGTATAATTTCTTCAATAGTAGGGCGTATCATGCGCCATTGGTCGAAGCGTAAATTGTCCATTACTATAACAAAAACCTTTTCTGTGTCGGTAAGAGGTTTAATTTTTTCTTTCAGAAAATCAAAAATCATTAATGGGCGTTCATTTTGATTTTCGTTAAACCATGAAATATAATTTCGTTGAATAAATTTTCCAAATTCTTGGCGTGCTTCTTCAAGTTGATTATTGAGAATTTCAGTCAGCATAGAATCGTTGGTACGTTCTATTTCGAGTTGCCAATATATAAGTTCGCGATATATTTTTTTCCAGTCGTCAGCAGTGCGAGTTTCGCCTATTTTCATACCTATTTCACGAAAAGTGCTTTGGTATTTGTCTCTAACTTTGTTGTTTACAATACGTTTGCTTTCTGCATGTTTTTTTATAGATAATAGTATTTGTTTAGGATTTACCGGCTTCAAAAGATAATCATCAATATTATCCCCAATGGCTTCGTCCATTATTTCTTCTTCTTCGTTTTTGGTTATCATAACCACAGGTATAGCTGGTCGCAGATATTTTATTTCAGGTAAAATATCCAAACCTGATTTGCCCGGCATGTTTTCATCTAAAAATATAATATCAAAACTTTTTTCTTTCAAAAGTTCTAAAGCATCTCGACCATTATTTACTGTTTCTGTATGATGTCCTTTTTCTTTAAGAAATAAAATGTGCATTCTTAAAAGGTCTATTTCGTCATCAATCCATAATATGTTTTTTCCTTTCATAAAATCATTTTTTTTAATAAACACACAAAGGTATATAATATTGCAGGTATTAAGAAATATTAATTTTTTTTAGAACTTTCGGCTGTTTATTTTGAGTACAGAAGTCAAGGGCAAAATCCAAAGCCTAACAGCTTGTAAATTAACGCTAAATAGTTATTCCAAATTACCACCGCCTTATTGTAAAAATTTTCAGACCTTAGAGAAATATTTTATAAGGTAAATATGTATGGGATAAAAAATTAAAATCCAAATTCCACTAATTGTTGCGCCAAGCGTGAAGTATGGCTTTTGCATAAATAAAATCTTCGGGAGTTGTTATTTTAATGTTTTGTCTATTGCCTTTTACTAAGTTTATATAGCTTCCATTGTAATATTCCAGTACACTCGCATCATCGGTGAAAATATCAATGTAACCTTGCTTAAAGGCGGAAGTAATTATCTGTATATCAAAGACTTGCGGCGTTTGGATTAACCTGTAATGAGAACGATTACACATTTTGTGTAGGTTAGTAGCGGGGTCAATTTCTCTTATAGAATCCACCAAATTAACAACAGGTATAGCATTGCCTTTTTCACGGGCGGTTTTATAACAGTTTGTAATAGTTTGATTATCAATTAGGGGTCTTACACCATCGTGTATGCCTACCAAACCTTTGCCGGTAACTGTTTCAAGGGCATTTTTAACCGAATGAAAACGAGTTTTTCCGCCTGCAACAATATTATGCTTTATTTTAAAATTATATTGTTGGCATAGGTCTTTCCAAAACTCAATTTGTTGTTCGGGTAAGGCAACAATTATTTGCATGGCATTATCATAATTATAAAATGCCTCAATACTGTGCATAAGAATAGTTTTGTTTTCTAAAACTATAAACTGTTTGGGCAAATCACCCCCAAATCTGTTTCCTTTGCCTCCTGCAACTATTATGGCGTAGTTCATTTTATAATAAATTATCGTTCGCAAAGCATGTTCAACAAAGGATAAGCATACATTTTGGTATATATTTTACTTAGTAATTCTTCGTCGGAATTTAATTTTTTTGTTATTTCAATTGTTTCTTGCTGGAAAACAGCTCGTTGCGACAAATCATATTTACCTTCATTTAAGAAGCGATTTGTTCGGGTGTATAAATCGTAAGCAATATAGTTTTTTTGGAAAAAACAATACCCTTTATATATTTTTTTATCAATTCTTTTTGCCGTATATTCCGCAAAATCATTTTTATTTATATCTGATTTAAAGTTTTTTGGATTAATTTTCAAAGCACCGTTAAGGTGCATATGTACCCGCCCTTTGTTAAAAAGAATACCGTGCCCCATACTTTTTAAATCTTCCTCAGGTATTTTTTCGTAAATTATTTCTTTTTCAGCATACAAAGAAGTCATAATTTTGGATTTTTCACAAGGCTCATTTTCATAAGAAATTGTTACGGGACATATATTTAAGGAGTTAATTGTTTCAATTGGTTTTTTTCTGTTATAAAGCAACAACATTTTTATTAAAGCCGGATGTGTAATATCATTTCCGTCTTTTGTTCTGCCCGGTCTTTGTGCCAGCCATAAGGAACTTGTATTTTTATTTATTTTTTGAAATATGTATTCCGACATTAATAAACTGGTTTCAAGCATCTTGCGACCTTTAAGTCCTCTTTTTACAATGAACCCCTTGTTTAGTTTTACAAGGTCTTTTATCCAATCAAAAATCAAAAGATTATCGCCTAAACCTATTTCAGTCGTGGGAAATCCCTTGTTTGACAGAATATGATTAAGTAATGCCGAATCGAGAATAATATCTCTATGATTTCCTAAAAATAAATAAGATTTACCTTTTTCTATGTTTTCGAGCCCCGAAACAGTAAGTTTATCTATGGTTTTGCTTATTATGTGGTCTACATAAGGGGCAATATGTTTTTGTTGAAAATCTTTAATACTGTCAATAGACGACAAAGTCGAAAACTCTGCTTCTATTTCTTCATCAGTTTTTAAGTTTTTTAACATCTGTCTCAATCCGACGCTATTACTTAAGCGCTGCAACACTTCTTTTACTTCATTGTCGTGGTAAGGTCTTATTTCGTCAAATCTGTTGTCCGTTTCCATGTTTTATTTTTTGCAAAATTAATAAAAATATAGAATATTACTTATAATAGTACTTTGTTTTTTCAATAAATTAACAATCTTAAAGGATTTTTATAATTACTTGATAATCAATATGTTATAGATATTGTTTTATCTTTACAACGGCTTGACTATCAGCGCTTTAGCTTTTCCCTTGTCTGATAAAATGCTGTTACAATACAAGTTTGCTTAAAGCAAAATTATATCTACCTTTACGGCTTCAAAATTTTATATATAAAAATGTTAAACAAAATAAAATTTATACTATCTCTTGCATTTGTAATTTTTATATTGAAATTTACCAATGCACAGGTTGTGAAAAATTATTACGCAGAATATTTTATCAGCGGTTCTGATACTCTTCCATATCGCATTTATCACCCTCGACAAAGTATTTTCCATCTGCGACTTATGCCTTTAGTGATATTTTTACACGGGGCAGGCGAGAGAGGCAACGATAATTTAAAACAATTGACCCATGTGGCTCATATTTTCACCGATTCGGCAACACAAGCTCAATATCCTGCCTATGTCATAGCTCCACAGTGCGGCAAGGGCTATCGCTGGGTAGAAGTAGATTGGAGTGCCGACAGTCATACTACTCCAAAGAAAATTTCTAAATATTTGGGGCTGACAATGCAACTTGTTAATCAAATGATAAAAAAATTACCCATAGATACTCGAAGAATATACGTAACAGGCTTATCCATGGGCGGTTTTGGAACTTGGGATTTATTGGCTCGCTATCCTGAGAAATTTGCTGCTGCCGCGCCCGTGTGTGGAGGAGGCGACCTTAATGCAGCTCACAAAATGAAAAATATTCCGATATGGGTTTTTCACGGTGCAAAAGACAGAGTAGTAAAAGTAAAACGTTCGCGAGATATGATAAAAGCAATAAAAAAAGAGGGCGGTAATCCTCGTTATACCGAATATCCTAAATTGGGACATTTTTCATGGAACGAGGCATATAACGAAAAGGATTTTTTGAAATGGCTTTTTTCTCAATCTAAACATAGAAGGCAAAAATAATTTTATCATGAATCGGGCAGTTTGGCAATTTATAAGCATATTGGTTATTACCTTTTTTATTATAACAATTTATTCACTTAGTGAAAAATCTATCACCTTGTTTGGTTACGAACTGAAAAAAAGTGGAATAAAGGACTTTTTATGGGGAGAAGCTGTTGAAACACAAGGGTTTGCAGAAATGTCGAGCCTTGCTTTAAAACCCGATAAAGATACTGTGGTAACGGATACCTCATCGCAACGAATACTGTTAATAGGCGACTCGATGTTGGAGGGTTTAATGTTGCGACTGAGAGATTATGTTGCTTACAACAAACACGATATGAAATCGGTAATTTGGTACAGTTCATCAACCTTATGGTACGGAACTTCCGACACACTTTCATATTACATAAAACAATACAAACCTTCATATGTAATGTTGGTTTTGGGTGCGAATGAATTATTTATCTCCGATATAAAAAATAAACGATTAAAATATGTTAAACGCATTATAGCTCAGATGGATACACTACCGTTTGTGTGGATAGGACCGCCGAATTGGAAAGATGATACAGGTATAAACGAACTTATTTTGTCTAATGTAGGGGAAAAACGATATTTCCCTTCCAAAAATTTGACTTACCGACGTACCTCTGACGGTGCGCATCCGACCAAAGCATCGGCAAGGGTATGGATGGATTCAATTGCAACGTGGATAGAGACAAGGAGCGCATACAGAATTAGATTAATGCAACCGCCCAAATCGGCACGATACAAAAATTCGCCAAATGCAACATTATTGCAACCCAAAAAATAAATGTAAATTTTACAAGATTTCAAATTATAAATATTAAGCCGAAAAATGATAGATTTTGGTACTTTTTTAAAAAACTTTTTTTCTTACAACCCCAACAATCCGATGATATTTAACAGCGGGATTTTTTTCTTGTTGTTCATCGTATTTATGATTACATACACTATCATAAAAAAAAGACGTTGGGCTGTTACTATATTTGTAATCTTATTTAGTTTCTTTTTTTATTACAAATCAAGCGGATTTTATCTTATCATTCTGCTTTTTACCTCAGTAAGCGATTATAGTTTTGCGATAGGGGTGGAACGAGCCAAGAAAAAAGTATTTAAAAAGCTATGGCTCAGTCTCGCTGTGGTAAGCAGTTTGGCTATATTGACATTTTTTAAATATACCAATTTTTTTCTGGAAAATATTGTAAACCTTATAAAATTTGCAAGCGATTTTCCTGTTGTAACAAATTTTTTACAATCATTAGACCCGCCGATGCAAAAGACTTTCAGCGATATAATTGTAAACAATTTTCAGCCGCTCGATATATTTTTGCCCATAGGAATTTCCTTTTACACGTTTCAATCCATAAGCTACGTAATTGATGTTTACAGAAAAGAACTGCCGGCAACTCAAAATTTCCTCGACTATGCTTTTTTCCTGTCATTTTTCCCGCAATTGGTAGCCGGTCCTATTGTTAAGGCACATCATTTTCTTCCACAATTGAAAAATAAAATTGTGATAAAGAAAAGAGCAGTATGGATGGGTTTGTGGTTAATTCTTATAGGACTTTTTAAAAAAGCAGTAATAGCTGACTATATTGCTCAGTATAACGATATTATTTTTGCAGCACCCCATACAAAATCAGGCTTTGAAAATTTAATGGCAATTTTGGGATACACATTCCAAATTTACGGCGATTTCTCAGGCTATTCAGACATGGCTATCGGTTTGGGGCTAATTATGGGCTTCGATTTGGGGATAAACTTTAATTTCCCATACAAAGCGCTCAATATCACCGATTTCTGGCGAAGATGGCATATTTCTTTATCATCATGGTTGCGCGATTATTTGTATATACCGTTGGGCGGAAATCGTAAAGGGAAATTGAAAATGTATCGTAACTTGTTTATTACCATGTTTTTAGGCGGCTTGTGGCATGGTGCAAATTGGAAGTTTGTTATTTGGGGTTCGGGACACGGCGTAGGACTTGCCATTCACAAAGCTCTAAAACCTAAACTCGATAAAATACCTAATAATTTTCCAATTAAATTCATTTCGTGGTTGTTGACATTTGTTTTTGTAGTTACATTTTGGATATTTTTCCGAGCTGTTGATATTCCCGAAAATTATTCAAAAATAAGAGTTAAAAATGCTGCAAATTACGATTACACCTCACGACTTATTTCAGAAACTGATTCCGTAAAAACAGTAGCTATAAATATATTAAACAAAGATAAAGTCGTGATTGATACAATTTTCACGGAACTTAAATTTGATATTGGCGAAAAAATAATAGTTACCGAAGAGATTGACGGTAACGACAAAATTCTTACCCCAAAAGTAATGATTGATGCCTATAAAGTATCCTTGATAATGATAGAAAAAACATTAACCGACTTAGACATAAGTAAATACGCATATACATTTTGGAAAACCCACAAGGAATGGGTTATATTGTTGCTTATAGGATTTTTGATGCACGCAAGTCCTGCAAATCTTACAGAAAAAATAAAAGAGCTATTCATACGCTCACCTTATATTGTTAAGTTAGTTTTATTTATTATAATTGTGCAACTTGTCATAGAATTTCAAAGTCAAGATGTTGTACCCTTTATTTATTTTCAATTTTAAAATATGATACTAAGAGCCGATAATATAGTAAAAAAATACGGAAAACGCATTGTTGTAAAAGGTATATCGTTGGAGGTTAAACAGGGCGAAATAGTAGGTTTGCTTGGACCCAACGGAGCCGGAAAAACAACAACTTTTTATATGATTGTGGGACTTATAAAACCTTTCTCCGGCAAAGTCTACTTAGACGACACCAATATAACCACAATGCCCATGTACAAAAGAGCGAAACTTGGGGTTGGGTATCTGCCACAGGAAGCATCGGTTTTTAGGAAAATGTCGGTAGAAGATAACATACGAGCCGTTATTGAAATGACCAAATTATCAAGAAACGACCAGAATTTGCGTGTTAAGCAGCTTTTAGATGAGTTTGGACTTAATCACATAAAAAAAAGCAAGGGTATTCAACTTTCAGGCGGCGAAAGACGACGCACCGAGATAGCCAGAGCCTTGGCAATAAATCCCGGCTTTATACTATTGGACGAACCTTTTGCAGGCGTTGACCCCATTGCCGTAGAGGATATTCAGGATATTGTTTCAAAATTAAAAAAACGCAACATTGGTGTATTGATAACCGACCACAATGTACACGAAACATTGAGTATAACCGACCGTTCATATCTACTTTACGAAGGTCGTATACTTGAAAAAGGAACAGCTGAAGATCTTGCAAATAATCCGGAGGTGAGAGAAAAATATCTTGGTAAAAATTTTGAATTACGTTAGTCTGAATTTAAAATATGCAATAAAAATTCATTTTATCTTTAACCCGAATTATGCAACAGAAATACTTATTAGCATATTCAAATTACAACAAAACAAGGATTTACAAAACTGAGGCATAGCAACGCTATGGTGAAGTTTTGTAAATTAACGAAGTGCCTTATTTTGAAGTAATTTGAGTGCGTAATAGATTTTCTAATGCATATTTCGGGTTAAATTTAGCAGTTTATACATATTCAATAATTCGTTATCCCATTGTTTTTATTTTTATTCTAAATAGATAATAACACTGGCTTTGTTATTATTTTGTTTCAAATTAGGATAAGCTTTATATGCTCCCGGTGGTAATTTAAGTCCTAAGGCTGAATTATCATTAGGTTGCCAAAAATTATAGACTTTTCCTTTATTGTCTACTATCCAAAAACCTGCATTATTCCCTGATACAGATTTAATTGTTACAGTTTTGTTCACCGATACATTTGAACATTTAAGTTCTGCATTCTTTCCCGGCTCACCTCTCGTTTGTTCCCCTCTTATTGTGTATTGAGCCGATATGATGCCTGTACCTGCAAGCATCAACACAATAATTAAGGAGGTTTTTATTAGCGTTTTCATTTCTATTGGTTTAAAAAATTAAAAAATAATAGTTATAAAAATGTTAGCTTCAAGTTTAGGTTTGAAAATCTGAAATCTGTAATAGTAAATCATTGTTTTATTGCAATTTGAACGTTAATAATGATGTCTTATTACACAACTTCGGTTAAAATAAAAAAGTACTTATTAATTTTACTTAAAACGTTCAATAATCATGCCTTTGTCTCGGGTTGTAAGTTTTTTCTATCAAAGTTTTTTTATCCCGAATTATGCAATAGAAAATCGTTATGAGCGTTCAAATTATAATAAAACAAGGATTTACAAAACGTAAGCATAGCACCGCTATGGAGAGGCTTTGTAAATTAACGAAGTGTCTTGTTTTGCAGTAATTTGAGGGCGTAATAGATTTTCTATTGCATATTTCGGGTTTATATAATAAATTTTAAAATAGGTTTGTTGAATTAAGATAAAAAAAGCACTTTTGCAAAGATTAGAAAAATATATTTTAGTTAAATTAATTCAAAAATTACAGACATATGAAATTTATAGCAGAGATAGACGTGATGCCACTTAAAGCATTGCTCGACCCACAAGGAAAAGCCGTAGCGGCAGGAATGCAAAAAATAGGTTTTGCCGAAGTTGAGGGAGTTCGTATAGGCAAACACATTACCATGCACTTTGAGGCAAAAGATAAAAGTGCTGCCGAAAAAATGACAGAAGAGGCTTGCAAAAAAATTCTGTCCAATCCCATAATGGAAAGTTACGAATACAGAGTATTGCCTGAATAAAAAACAGGTAAAAAAAACCGAACTCATTGTGAAGTTCGGTTTTTTTATGAATGTAATTTCTAAAAATAGTTAAATTAGCTACGCTTAGCACTTTGTAGTTCAAAGTGTGTAAAAAGCTTTGTAAATGAAATTAAAATTATTTCAAATTATGTTTTGCAACAAAGTCTTCGAGTACACCTTTTAAATCAGGTTGTCCGATTTCTTGCAAATCGTAATATACTCGAGTGTTTGGTTTTTTAATGTCAATAACTCTGTTCAAATCAATAGGAGTACCTATAACTACTGCATCACAATCAGTATTGTTTATTGTAGTTTCAAGGTCTTTTAATTGTTGGTCGCTGTATCCCATAGCCGGTAAAAGTTTTCCTATGCCGGGATAAATTTCAAATGTTTCGCTCAGTTTACCTACTGTATAAGGACGAGGATCAATTAATTCAGCAGCACCAAATTTTTGTGCAGCAACTGTTCCGGCACCAAGTTTCATTTCGCCGTGTGTAAGAGTAGGTCCGTCTTCCACAACCAATACTCTTTTACCTTTTATAACAGAAGGATCATCTACGCTGATTGGCGAAGCTCCGTCTATTACAATTGCATTAGGATTAACTTTTTCAATGCTTTCGCGTACAGTTTGTATACCTTCGGGTGATGCCGAATCCATTTTGTTTATAACAATTGCATCAGCAATTCTGAGGTTTACTTCACCCGGATAGTAAGCCAATTCGTCGCCCGGACGATGTGGGTCAGCTACTGTAATGTTTAAATCGGGTTTGTAGAATGAGAAGTCGTTATTTCCACCGTCCCAAAGGATAACGTCGCATCCGTTCGGATCTTTTTCTGCTTCGTCTAATATTGCTTGATAATCAACGCCTGCATAAATAACATTTCCGCGTACCACGTGTGGTTCATATTCTTCCATTTCTTCAATGGTACATTTATGTTTTTTAAGGTCTTCTACTACGGCATATCTTTGTACTTTTTGTGCAGCTAAATCTCCGTAAGGCATAGGATGGCGTATAGCAACAACTTTAAGACCTTTTTCCATTAAGTATTCAATTACTTTACGTGAGGTTTGGCTTTTGCCGCAACCTGTACGTGTAGCAACTACTGATATAACGGGTTTATTGCTTTTTATCATGGTGTCGTTTGTTCCTATGAGTTCAAAGCTTGCACCTGCTGCGTTTACAATAGCGCTTATTTCCATTACTTTAGAATATTTTACATCGCTGTATGAGAATACACAACTGTCAATGTTGAGTTCTTTTATTAAGCGAGGTAATTCTTCTTCTGCATATATCGGAATACCTTCAGGATAAAGTTCTCCGGCTAATTCAGCGGGATATTTTCTTCCGTCAATATCAGGAATTTGAGCGGCTGTAAAAGCTGCTACGTTTACTTGGTCATTGTCGCGATATACTGTGTTGAAATTGTGAAAATCGCGTCCTGCTGCTCCGATAATAATTACATTTTTTTTCTTTGACATATATGTTTATTTTTAAAAAGTTAAAAAATTAATTTAGTCGGAAACAAAGATAATTTTAAAAATTTAATTTCATAAATTTAAAAAGTCTAAATAAGAAAAAAATAAATAAATACATTATATAATAAGGTAATATTGGGAGGTTTTACACTGATTATCAGAAGATTATTTGTTAACTATTAAAAAATATTAAATTTTCAGATATGATTAATAATGAATAATTCGTTAGATAAAACTTCTACTGTCCAATGGGTTTAAACTCATTGGACAGTAGGAAAAATATCTTTATTTTTTTTATTTTGTAAACATACGTAATTAGCAAAATTAAAAATCAATTAATAGTCTGTTATTTCGTTAAATATGAATTTAAAAATTATTAAAATAAAAATATTTACACTATTATTTTTCAGTTTTTTCGTTACAAAAGTATCGGCACAGTCGTATACTGATACTTTTTTCGATGCTCTTTTTTCGTATCGTGTAGAGCTTGCCGACAGCTTATTGCAAAATTCAAAACCGAAACTTTCCAAAACCGAAATATTTTTATCCGAAACATTTATTCTGATGTTTCGCTATGAAAATGCTGATAAAGCTGATACTGCCGTTTACAATAATTGTTCGAGACATGCCTTAGGTATTATTAATTCTCTGAAAAACAAGCGATTAACTGACAAAGAGGTATTTTACTATACGATAGGTATGGGAATTTTGATAAAATTAAAAATGGATAAAAAACATTATTTTTCGGTTGCAAGAGATTTGTACGGATTAAATTTTGTGATTGATTACATAAAAGCCAATGAATATAAGGATGTTAGGTTTAGTTTAATTTCAGGAATTTACAATTATTATTCGGCACTTGCCAAAGAGGAATATCCTGTAATGCGGGCTGTGCTTTTTTTATTGCCCGATGGCGATAAAGCTCATGGATTAAGACTTTTGGAGGACTGCACTAAGAATTCATCGGTTTTTATTTCGACATATTCGCTTTATATCTTAGCGCGAATATATCACAGAGATGAGAAAATATTTAGTAAGTCGAATTTCTTTTTTAATGAATTACTTAAGCGCTATCCGATGAATTGTACGTGGCGTAAGGAGTATGAAAGTATGCTTAAGTATTTCAAAAAAACTGATTTAGCAAAAAACAAAAGGAAAAATTAAGGTTTTTAGCTTGTGTAGAGTGATTTTTATTTCTATTATTTTACTTTTGTATAAAAATATTTTAGATGATAAAACTTGAAAATATAGTAAAATCGTTTGGCAATGTAAAAGTACTTAAAGGCATAAGTTTGGAAGTTAATAAGAAAGAATTTGTTACCGTTACGGGACCCAGCGGTGCCGGTAAAACTACTTTGCTTCAAATAATGGGTACTTTGATGAATGCCGACAAAGGAATTGTAAAAATTGCCGATAACGATATTAGCAAAATGAAAAATAATGCTTTGGCAAATTTCAGAAATGAACATATTGGTTTTGTGTTTCAATTTCATCATTTGTTGCCTGAGTTCACAGCTTTGGAGAATATATGTATACCGGCTTATATAGCTCGCAGTTCAAAGAAGGAAGCCGAAAAACGTGCTATGGAATTATTGGATTTTTTGGGAATTATGGAACGTAAAAACCATAAACCTTCCGAGCTTTCGGGTGGCGAGCAGCAAAGGGTGGCAGTGGCACGTGCATTGATAAATAAACCGTCGGTTGTATTGGCTGATGAGCCGTCGGGGAATTTAGACACAAAAAACAGTAAAGAGTTACATTCCTTGTTTTTTAAATTGCGAGACAGCTTTAATCAAACCTTTGTTGTAGTTACTCATAATCAGGAGCTTGCCGAAATGTCAGACAGAAGTATACTTATAAAAGACGGCGAAATTGCTGTTGAATGATAACAGATAAATTTGTTTTTTCACCACAGCGCTTCATTAAATAAACGCTAAGAATTAACTCTTAATTTAATGGGGGGGGTACTATAAGTATTTTTTCAAATTATCACTTCTAAGTCTTAATTTTTTAAGAGTTTGAAATTTTATTTGTTTTACTCGCTCACTTGAAATATTAAATTTACGTCCTATTTCTGCATAGGTATAAGGATGTTGCATATCAATACCAAAGGTCATTTTTATAATCTCGCTTTCACGGTCGGGCAAAGACGATAAAACATCTTTCATTTCTTTCAAAAGAGATTCTTTCAAAAGTTTAGTCTCGGGCGAAAGTGTATTTTTGTTTGCAAGTATTTGATACATATTGCGTTCATTATCGTCATACAAAGGAGCATCCATTGACATATGGCGTTCCGAATTTCGCATAACTTTTTGTATGTCTTTGGGCGCAATGTTTAATTCTTTAGCTATCTCTTCAAATGTGGGTTCTCTGTTGTATTTTTGTAGAAGTTCACCAAATACTTTGTTTATTTTATTTATTGAACCTATTTTATTTGCCGGAAGCCTTACTATTCTTGAATATTCTGCTAAAGACTGTAATATAGACTGGCGTATCCACCATACTGCATACGAAATAAATTTGAATCCTTTAGAGGCATCAAATCGTTGAGCGGCTTTTATTAAACCAATATTGCCGTCGTTTATTAAATCTGAAAGCATTAACCCTTGATTTTGATATTGTTTAGCCACGGATACAACAAAGCGCAGATTGGCTTTTACTAACTCATTTAAGGCTTCAATATCATTTTTTTTAATCCTTTCCGACAATTCTATTTCTTTATCAGTAGAAATTAATTCATATTGACTTATCTCACTTAAATATTTATTCAGTGCTATTGAGTCGCGGTTGGTTATCTTTTTGGTAATTTTTAAATGTTGCATTTCTCCCCCTCCTTTTGCTTTTCAAATTTAGGGATAAAGATATAAAATTATAAAACTAATAACAAACACAAATTTTTATTTTTTTATTCATAATTAAATTATTTTTGAATTTTTATTTTTAAATCAGTTTAAATATTTAACTTTAACCCGAATATCTATAAAAATTAACAGTAAAACAGTAGAAAAATATCAAAGCTAATCTTTAAAATTTCATAAATCAAATATTTCTGAAATTTTGCTCCCTTTTTTATAAAAACTTAGTGAAGTTCAATATAAAGTAGAGTTGTGGATTTTTAGAGGTTAGCTAAAGAATTTAATACAGAAACAAGTCGTAAAAAAATACTTATGAAACTTAATTTGAAAAATGCTTTTTCGTTCACAGATGCAGAAACATGTAAAGAAATATTTGATACTGCAAATAAAAAAAATAAACTATTACATTCCCGTAAAGGTAAAGGAAACGATTTCTTAGGCTGGATAGAACTGCCGGAAACCGCCTCTTCACTTATAACTGATATAGAAAATCATGTTACCGAATTGAAAAACCAAATCGACACTATGGTTGTTATTGGAATAGGAGGTTCGTATCTTGGCGCAAAAGCCATTTATGAGGCTTTGTCGAGCAATTTTTCATCGGAAGAAAAAGGCAAAATAAAAATTTTATTTGCAGGGCAAAACATAGGCGAAGATTACCTGTATGAACTGCGTGAATTTTTACAAAACAGAAATTATGCACTAACCGTAATTTCAAAATCGGGAACAACAACAGAACCCGCCGTAGCTTTTCGTTTTTTGAAAAAAGATATAGAAAAAAAATACGGAAAATTAGAAGCTTCCAAACGAATTACAGCAATAACCGACAAAGCAAAAGGTGCACTGAAAACCCTTGCCGACAAAGAAGGATATAAATGTTATGTAATACCGGACGATGTAGGCGGACGATTTTCGGTGCTAACCCCTGTGGGACTATTTCCCATTGCAGTTGCCGGTTTCGATATAAAAGAAATTATGCGAGGCGCTGCCGATATGATGGAAAAAACAAAACCTGAAAACAAAGCAGAAAATAATCCGTCGGAACAATATTCAGCCATCAGAAATATTCTTTATTCCAAAGGATACAGTACCGAAATCATGGTAAATTACGAACCTCGATTAAACTATTTTGCCGAATGGTGGAAACAACTCTACGGAGAAAGCGAAGGAAAGGACGGCAAAGGTATATTTCCGGCATCGGTAAATTTCACAACCGACCTGCATTCGCTGGGGCAATATATACAAGACGGAGAAAGGAAATTGTTTGAAACAGTTATTTCCGTAAAAGAAACAAAACACGAACTGAGATTACCCGAAGATGAAGCAAATTTAGATAACTTAAATTATCTGGCAGGCAAACGAGTAGATGAAATAAATAAAAATGCTGAACTTGGTACACTTTTGGCGCATGTCGATGGCGGTGTTCCGAATATTCACATAGAAATTCCAAAACTCAATGAGTATCATATAGGCGAATTAATTTACTTTTTTGAAAAAGCATGCGGCATTAGTGGATATATATTAGGAGTTAATCCTTTTGACCAGCCGGGCGTAGAAGCCTATAAGAGAAATATGTTTGTACTGTTGGAAAAACCCGGATTTGAAGGCGAAAGACAAAAATTGTTGAAATAGACAATAAAATAAGATAAGCTTTAAAAATTTTGTAAGCTTATCTTATGAAGATTATTTTGAAGTATAATTCCTATTTTAAGGCTAAGATTAGAATACTAATTTTTACACCTTATATTATATCGGTAAAAAAAATATTTAGTCAGAATTAATATTTTTTTAAAACTATAGTTAAAAAAATATTAAATTGTTCGTAATTTAACGAAGAACTGTGATTAAAGCAACTTGTTATTTTTTATAAATCACTGAAAATCAAAGAGTTATGTTATTATTAGTACGCGTTTAATAACTATTTAATTATCAGCATGTTAAGATCGCAATTCTCAAAATTAAAATTCAATTAAAAAGAGTGTTTGCAATTATATATTTTAAAAAATTAAAAAAAACATTTACTTTGCAAAAAAGAATAAAACAAATGAGGATTTTTTCTATAATATTGATTTTTTCACTTATAACCATAAGTGTAGAAGCACAGCAAGACCCACAATTTGCCCACAATATGTATAACCACTTCTACGTAAATCCGGGCGCAGCAGGAAATACAGGCGAAATATGTGCAAACGTAATAAACAGACAACAATGGGTGGGCTTTGAAGGCGCTCCCGTTACGACTATGGCATCAATCAGCGGAGCATTTAAAATATTCAATAAAATGAGCGGCGTAGGATTAGCCATAACCGATGACCGTTTAGGATTTTTGAAAAACTTTCAAATAAAATTAGCTTATGCCTACAAAATGAACCTTGGTAACGGAACCCTGGGACTGGGACTTGAAAGCGGAATAATGAATAAAGCACTTGAAGGCGAATGGAACCCGCCCGAAACCCCCAGCGACCCACAAATTCCAATAGATAAAAAATCAAAAACTTTATTCGATCTTGGAATAGGAGCATTCTTCAGTGTACCCGATAAATATTATATTGGAATATCAGTAGCACATATTCATAACCCTAAAATAGAATATACAGACGCTGCGGCATCATTTTTGCGAAGACACTATTACGCTACTGCTGGTTACAATATGCGTTTTTTTAACTCACCTATTGAATTACAACCATCAGTATTCGTACAATTTGATGGAACTATTTTACAATACAGCACAAATTTGACAATGTCATACAATAAAAAATTTCGTATAGGCGTTTCATATAGAAATCAGGATGCAATAATACCAATGATAGGCGTTCATTTATTCAACGGAATACACGTAGGATACAGTTATGAACTCTCCATATCTAAAATGATAAAAGCATCAGCAGGCACACATGAAGTATTTTTAGGATATTGTTTTAATTTTTGGAAGCCTGACATAAAATATAAATACAGAAGTATTCGTTATCTATAAAAATACTTAATTTGTAAACTTTAATTTAATTGCAATAATTTCAGGGACTATGAGAAAATTTAAAATTGTCGGTATAATCGTAGCAAGTCTAATACTGGGAAGCTGTGGTAGCAAAGATCCCAGAGGCGAACTTATCGGTGTAGGAAAAAGCGAAGACTGGTACGAACCCGACCCTTACGGTATGGTATTCATCAGACAAGGCAGCTTTAATATGGGAATAAACGACCAAGACGTTCCCTTTGCCCACACAGCAACTACCAAAACAGTGTCAATCGATCCATTTTGGATGGACGCAACAGAAATAACAAATAGCGAATACAAACAATTTGTATATTGGGTTCGCGACTCACTTGCAAAACGAAAATTAATTGAAGCAGGGTTTGATGATTTCAAAGCAGATATAGATGCCGAAAAAATGACAGCGGTAGATCCGGAATACGATCACGACGACCCCGAAACATGTATGCTCAACTGGAAAGAAGACGTTGATTGGAACAATCCGGAATATCAAGAAGCACTTACAGATATGTTCGTATCTAAAGAAGAACGTTTTTTCAAACAAAAAGAAATCGATTCCAGAAAATTAATATACGAATACGAATGGGTAGACTTAAAACAAGCCGCTAAGCGAGAAAATCGTTATATCTTCAATGAAGACTTTAGCGGAGGCGAATACAAAGGTACCGTAATTGACGAAAAAGGCAACAAAGTACCTATTACAGACCGCTCTTCGTTCATCATGCGAGGAAAAATAAACGTATACCCCGACACATTAGTTTGGATGCAAGACTATACATACTCGTACAACGAACCATTGGCAAGAATGTACTTTTGGCATACTGCATACAACGACTACCCCGTAGTTGGAGTTACATGGCGACAAGCCAACGCATTTACTATATGGCGTACACAACTCATGAGAAACTACCTCGCTTCAGAAGGCGAAAAACCATTCCAAGACTATCGATTACCAACCGAAGCAGAATGGGAATATGCAGCACGTGGTGGATTATCATTATCAATGTATCCATGGGGAGGTCCATATACCAGAAACGTACAAGGCTGTTTCATTGCAAACTTTAAACCTTTGCGAGGAAATTATGGAGACGATGGAGGCAACCGTACACTTCAAGTAGGACTTTTTGCACCTAATGAATTTGGACTTTTCGACATGGCAGGAAACGTCGCAGAATGGACATCAAACGCTTATGACGAATCAGCATACAGCTTCACACACGACCTTAACCCGGACTATAGATACCATGCAACCGCATCAGACCCACCCGCACTAAAACGTAAAGTGATACGAGGCGGCTCATGGAAAGACGTAGCATATTACCTGCAAGTCGGAGTAAGAAGTTTTGAATACCAAGATACAGCAAAATCATACATAGGCTTCAGGTGTGTACGCTCATTCATGGGACGAGACACAGACTGGGATGCAAGTAATTTCTAAACGCCAAAAATAAAAACAAAAAAAACTTCCGTTTTTTACGGAAGTTTTTTTTGTAAAGAAATCTATAATTGTTAATTTTACACTTTCAAAAATAAAAATTTTATTTTCGGCAAGATAATTGTAATCTAAATTTCGTATTTCGACAATAAAAATTTTTGTTTTACCGAATACTATTTATTTTTAACAAGTAAATTTTTTTTGAATCACTATTTATTAATTTTTAAATTTCACAGCTATGGGCATAGCCGAATTAACACAAAGTCATAAGTGGAAAACCTTAATGAAATACGTCTACGGATGGGGTGCAGCCATTGTATTGGTTGGTGCTTTATTTAAACTTACTCACTGGCCGGGAGCTACTATTATGCTAACGGTAGGTTTGTTAGTTGAAGCCGCAATCTTTTTTCTTTCAGCATTTGAACCTTTGCATGAGGAAGTAGATTGGACATTAGTTTACCCCGAACTTGCAGGTCTGGAAACAGGCGTAGAAGTTAGTCGCGGACGTGGCAAAAACAACGTAGTATCTTCAGGAGCCGAAGTAGAAGCAATCTCTAAATTCAACGAAATGTTGGATAAAGCCGGCAAAAACAACCTGTTTGAAAAGTTTGGAACAAGCATGAATGCCTTAAACGACAAAGTTGCTAAAATGTCCGACATTTCAGATGCTACTCTTGCTACAAGCGAGTACACAAAAAACATGAAATCAGCATCAAAATCTGTTAAAGAGTTTGCAGATAAATACAAAGAAACCTCCGAAACAATAGCATCCTCGGTTGATTCTGTAAACTACTCAGTAGAAAGCCTTTCAGACTCATTCAACAAAATGAATGAAAAAGTAAGTGCATCAGGAAATGAATTTGTATCAGCTTACAAAAAACTTACAAACTCAATGGAAGTAGACTTCTCTGGACTTGAAAACGGAAGCAATGAATACAATGAGCACATTGGTAAACTCAATAAAAACTTATCTGCTCTTAATGCGATTTTTGAATTACAACTTAACGAAGCAGATCTTGACAAAATGATGAAAGATCTACAAGGTTCTGTTACTCATTCAGCTAAATACCATACACAAATTAGTGCATTAGGTCAAAAATTAGAAAAACTGAATAATGTTTACGGTAATATTTTGGCTGCGTTGAATGTGAAAGACGCATAGTAATTAATTGTTTGTAAATAAAACAGATTTTCTTAATTTTTAAACTAAAACGATTATGAGTCACGGAAACTTATCTCCAAGGCAGAAGATGATAAACATGATGTATCTTATTCTCACTGCTTTGCTTGCTATGAATGTTTCAGCGGAAGTTTTGAACGCTTTTGTATTAGTAAACGAAAGTATCAGAAGTACCGAAAAAGTAATTCGCGCAAAAAACGACGTACTTTTTACTGAATTTAACAGCAAGTTTGAGGCAAATCCAAACCAAGTAAAACCTTGGAAAGACAGAGCCGAGCAAGTAGGAAAAGCATCTCAAGATATCATTGCCTTTATAGAATCATTGAGAAATGAAATACTTGCCGGTGCAGAAGAAAATGTTGAAAAATATAACAACGAAGGTACCGGTACAATACAAAAGAAAGACGAACGAGAAGCACCTATGTATATTCTGAAAGAACAAGGAAGAGCATTAGAACTTAAAGAAAAAATAGCGGCTTATCGTGAAGAAGTTATTAAAATTTATAAAGAAACCGAAGCCGATTCTTCTGCAATAGAAGGAGTTAAAGCTAACTTAAATACCGATCCGGTAATAGGACAAGAAGGCGAAGAACTCCCATGGGAAATTGCAAACTTTGATCAACTACCAATGGTAGCGGTTCTTACCATGATGTCCAAAATTAAAACCGATGTTTTAAATACAGAAGCAGATATGGTAACTTATCTTTTTAATAAGATAGATGCAGGTTCTTATAAATTTAATAAATTGGAAGCCATCGTAAAACCGGTAGGAAGTGATTTGGTACTACAAGGTGAACCTTATAAAGCTCATGTATTTATTGCAGCTTCGGATACCACACAAAAACCGGAAATAATAATGAATGGAGGATCTAAATTACCGGTAGACCCTGTAACTAAATACGGAGTATTTACCGGCGGTACAGGAACACCGGGTGTTAAATCTTTCGCAGGGAAAATTAAAGTTTTGCGCCCCGGTTCTACGAATGATTATATAGAATTTCCATTCAAGCATCAGTACCAAGTAACTGTTCCCAGTGTTAGTGTGTCGCCAACCAAAATGAACGTACTTTATATAGGTGTTGACAACCCTGTTGATATTACAGCAGCAGGTGTAGCAGCTGATAAAATAAAAGTAAGTATGTCCGGCGGTAAAATAACACCAAAAGGAAATGGGAAATATATAGTGCGAGTAAAATCAGGTGTTAAAACAAAAATCAACGTTTCTGCCGATGGACGTTCACTTGGAAGTAAAACATTCCGAATTAAAAACGTACCTGACCCACAAGCTGTAATAGGCACAAACAAAAGTAATAAAAAAGGTGGCTCTATGTCACAATCAACTTTGGTCAATATGCGAGGTATTCGTGCTGAAATGGAAAACTTTGATTTTGATTTGAATTTCAGAATATCAGGATTCAGTGTTATATGCAATAACAACGGATTTGATGAAATTCAAACCTCAAGAAGCGCCAGTTTTACTGCCCAACAGAAAAACATTATTCGTAAAGCAAAACGAGGAAGCCGTGTGATAATTGAAAACATTAGAGCAAAAGGGCCGGACGGTACTACTCGTAAATTGAATGACATTGTTCTAAAATTAAAGTAATTTAGTTTTTATTGAACATTCTATAAAAATACACTCGGTCGATAGGATGAGTAATCCTTTCGACCGTTTGTATTCAGATTAGAAGTTTTATTACGAAAAAAAATAATCAACTAACCGAAAATTAGAGACTTTTTAGTAAAATAACTAATTAAACAGTTTACTTACAGTAACTTATCCTTTATAGACAATTACGCGTTTGGATCTAATTACAGCGACTCTATGCAGAGGAGGTTATAAAGTAGCTGAGTGTCTTGTTTTGAAATAACTTGAGGATGCAATAAATCTTTTAATGTATACTTTGAATTGAAGTACAAGCTGCGCCATACAATTTTATTGAAAATAATGACAATATTTTTATTTATTGAAAATAATTTTAATAGTATTCGCGTTAGATATTTAGAAAGCATATAAAAATATATCCATATCATGAAAAAAGCATTGTTAATTATCGTTGGTATTATTCTTACCTCTACATTATTTACCGCCGCTTATGCTCAAGAAATAGCAGGCATATACGAGCGTCATATTTCAGAAAACAGAAAACCTGTGCCTTATCAATACGTGCGCGAAGCTGATGTTGCATGGTCTAAAATTATTTGGCGTAGGGTCGTATTGACTGAAAAAAACAACCTCCCTTTGTATTATCCGGTAGATCCAATGTCGGACCGTAAAAGTTTAGTTCAATTGATGATGTGGGGTATTATGAATAAAAGTTTGACCCCATTTGAATCAGATGAATTTTCAAAACAATTTACAGTGAAAGAAATAAATAATCGCTTTGGTGCCGGAATAGATACAATTGTAGATATAGACCCGGAAACAGGCGAAAGAATAGAAGTAATTTCAAGGGAAAAAGCTAATTATGGCGAAATAAAAGAAATGTTAGTGAAAGAAATGTGGTTTTTTGATAAACAACGTTCGGTAATGGATGTGCGTATTATTGGCATAGCCCCTATTAGAATTTTCTTTAGAGATGATGACCTAGACCAAGTTGAACAACGTCAAAGTGTATTATTTTGGATTTATTATCCCGAAGCAAGAAATGTTTTTGCCAGTCAACCTATTTACAATCCTGATAATCAGGCAAGTGAAATATCCTTCGACGATATTTTCTTCAAAAGAAAATTCAACGGATATGTGTATAAAGAATCCAATGTTTATGAAAACAGAAGGATTGAAGACTACACGAGCGGGCTGGAAGTATTACTTGAGTCTGAACGCATAAAAGAAGAAATATTTAATTTTGAAAGTGACTTATGGCAGTACTAAAATAATAGTTTGTTTGATTTTTCATAATTAAAAAAGCCGGATTTGCTCCGGCTTTTTTTTATTATGAAAAACATGTAATAGAAAATATATTACTCGCTCAACACTATTTCTTAAACCCGAATTATGCATTAGAACTTCGTAATGAGCATTCAAATTACAATAAAACAAGAATTTACAAAACTGATGCATAGCACCGCTATGGTGAAGTTTTGTAAATTAACGAAGTG
>PDWJ01000843.1_pt1 | contig 50544 bp, 52 predicted proteins | sample 1430881 | NCBI WGS metagenome assembly PDWJ01 (sample SAMN01162460, study PRJNA174530) | Oral metagenome, whole genome shotgun sequencing project. | biome: Marine environment; feature: Marine mammal; material: Swab sample of the gingival sulcus; isolation source: swab sample of gingival sulcus...
GGTCATCCAGATACCGTCCTGCTGACGTATCTCAAGGGCATGGTAGACTTTTACCAATCCGTCTTTGTCGTAATATTCTCCTTTGACGATGAGATGAGATGTTTTATCCACCCACAATACTTTTCGGGTATACAGATCTTCGGGATCAATGGGAATAGATTCTACTTTCCAGCACGCCTTTCCATCCACCTGTTCATTGCCTAAAAGGGTGTGGGTGTCCTCGTCCACATGGCGATCGCCCATGTCATCATAGGTATAGTCCGTGCCCATGAAGTATTCATTTTTGGATGATCCGCTGATACGGCGCACCTTTTTCATGGCCGGCATATAGAGCCATTTATCATCTTCTTTGTCTGGTGCATCATATTCCCAGGACAGAAACATGGTGCCTCGGACATCTGCGGGTTTACGGAACATCATGACGGATTTCCGGTCTTTGCCGTAATCTTTGGAAAAACTTTCCACGGTGCGCACCCGCTCGCGGTTACGGCGGTTGATAAGGCGCATGGCCCCGTACACAGCATAAAAATGACAAACAAGGATAATATTTTTTTCATGGATGCCTCCTGTTGGGTGATAGGTTGATGAAAAATAAGTAAAAAAGGTACTCTTTTTCTATTAAATGGACACATATAATATACAGGGTACTTGCCCTTGAAGCACACCCTGTTATACGACACAAATTTTCTATTAGGTTACCCAAAAACAAAAGATAATTCTACCGGAATCGGGAGAAAGAATAACGAAATCGGGAAAAATTTTAATTGCCCGTTGGAAAACATTTTATTTGATTTTATGGGGTCGATCGAGATGAATAATGGATAAAAAAGCGCTGTTGGAAGATCCCGGCAGTCCCGGGCATCAGGCGTTGATTGATCACGTTAAGAAAAGGATTCAGGATAAATGAGGATGGTGTTTCACGCCTGTAACCAGGAGATCAAGAAACAATAAAAGACATTCAATTGTATTTCAGCTTGCGAACTCGGTCAGATCCTGAAACCAATGCCTGACCCGTGAAATGGTCAGGCATTGCTGATCCAAATGTTAGGTCCATGATCAACATAAAATCGCCCATCTACTTGTCTTTTAAGTCACTTTTGGCGTACCTTGATGGTGATTTAAAATCCGGCGTATCTGTGGCAGATTTAATTCTGATCATGGGCCTTAAATTTTTTGACCGCCGAAATATTTCATGAATTGAACCCGCTCATAAATGGCAGTATCTTCATTTTTATCCTGGCTCATTTTCCCCTTGAAGCTGTCAATGGAATCAAAGCCTTTCATGATCATCCAGCTTTCAAGTCGGTCAAGCATCTCTTTTGCATAGCCAAGGCCATTTTTATAGAGACATGACGCCACCTGAACCGCATCTGCACCGGCAAGAATCTGTTTGATCAGCCCATCCCCATCATGCACCCCTGTTGATGCGGCAAGGTCACAGCCCACACGTTGAGACATCACCGCAATCCACCGGAGTGAAATAGAAAGATCCGCAGGATTACTCATGATAAAAGACGGAATAACCTTAAATTTTTCGATATCAAAATCTGGGCTGAAAAAACGATTAAACAGCACAAGCCCTTTTATTCCGGTTTCAGAAACCTTTTGGATCATAGGGCCTAAGTCCGTAAAGAAATAGCTTATTTTCAAAGAAACAGGGATGGATACTTTGGAAAGAATCTGCTCAATCACACTAAAATAAATTTTTTCAGTTTCTTCCCTGGGCCTGCTGAAATTTGTGGGGAGAAAAAACATATTCAGTTCCAGCGCATCGGCACCCGCTCTTTGAAGCCGCCTTGCATATGCAATCCATTCAGACGAATAAAAATGGCAGTTAATACTTGCAATAACGGGTATATCTACACTTTTTTTACACTCTTCTATCAATTTTGTGTATTTTTTAAGGTTTTCTTCTCTTATCACATAGCCATAAAAATCAATGGGATTTTGCCTGCCTTCATATTCAAAAAATTTGGGGGGCTCACCATTTTGAGATGCTTTTTTGATATAATCTGAATATTCGTAGGCAATTTCCTCTTCAAAAATCGATTTTAAAACAACGGCACTCACCCCATTATCTTCCAGCTTCTTCACCTTTGCTACAGAACTTGTAAGGCCTGAACTGCTTGCAATCAAAGGATTTTTCAAATCCAGACCCAAATAGCTGGTTTTTAAATTAACCATGTCTTTCTCCCTATTTTTTATAAGAAAGTCTCAGTAGCTTACTGAATTGCTTTCTTGTTTTGTTGTGGGCCAACGCCTGGGATTCGATAGACCAGGGACGGCCCGTGGCCGTTATAAGAAAGTCTGTGTAATTCAATCAGATCTTTCAATCTTTGTTGTGGGTCGAAGCCTGGGAGATGATCAACCAGATCGGCCCACGGCCGTTATACCCAATTAAAAGGTGGTTTCAGGTGAGTAAGAATATCAGCAAAAACTTGGTAAAAATCAAGAAAAAAATAAGTGAACGGCGTTAAACACAGCATAAGAAATTGAGGGGGCGGTGTGCCGGGTTAAATTTGGTAAGCGCTTTGGTGACGCCCCTGTTATGAATGGTGTTCCATTGCAGGGGCGCGGTGAGCCGCTTAAATTCAGTTTCTCCAATGACTGAAATGCGCTGGGACACCTTGTGGATGTTTTCTTCTATTTTGTTGGCGGTCACCGTCATCTCTTTCAGGGGCAAGGACGGTTCTCCAGCCATGGCCGGCAGACTGCCAAGCCCCAGGCTGATTGTGATCATCATTAACAGCCATTTTGGGGATCTCATGTGTGCTCTTTGTTTGTAAAAATTAATAATATTGGATAGGTGCAACAATAAATCTTTGGTATACAAAATAAATATGATACAAGATAATTAAGTTAAAAAACGTAAAAAAACAACATCCTGTTTCTTCCCGAAGCCGGGAAGAAAATACTCGAATCAGGAAAAATTTGATTCGTTACAAAAAAGAGGGCCCCATTGGATTATATACAAGAATATGTAGACGAATGCGCAGCAGTCAATTTTCTGGTGGATAATGAACAGGAAACGTCCCGTTTTTTTCATGGCGCGTACATGAAAATGCATGAAGACACAGGGCAGGGGTGGTCTGAGATACTGAGCATTAACAATGGATTATATGTATCCATGGTTGATTATAGTCTGAATCATCGCATGGAAATCTCCGAAGAAAATACACACAGACCGTTTCAGCTCAGTATTATGTTATCAGGCCATTTTGAGGCCCAGATTCCAGGACGGCTAAAGGAGGTGATTTCAGCCGGAGATGTCTGGTGTACTCAGGGCCCCTTTGAACAGGCAGAATATACCCATCATCCCCATGAAAATATCTGTGGCATCTCCATTTGGTTACCCGAGGATTTGATTGAATCCTGGCTGGGCGTGTCGTGCTGTGAGGGCAGCAAAAGGCTTGAGCAACTTGTGGTGGGGCGGCGGCAGGCACGTTGTTTGACCAGAGGGCTGGGCAACGCATCAAACGTGATGCGCATTGCCAGGCATCTGCTCTATGCCAGTCGTCGGACCTTGTCTGACAAGTTGCACTTTGAATCGCTGGCGCTGGATTTTTTGTCCCATGTGTTGACCCTGAATTCACCCTCCGAGGGCGCTGGCATAACACGAACCCGTCAAATCAGGGCGGCTGTAGATGAAGCTGTGGATATTTTGCACCGGGAATGGAAAAATCCGCCCTCTATCGCCACCCTGGCCCGATGGGTCGGCACAAACGAATGTTACCTGAAAAAGGGATTTCGTGAACAAATTGGCATGACCATTGGCGCGTATATCCGTCAGCTGCGCATGACAAAGGCACTGGAAATGATCGAAACCGGCAGGTATTCTATTTTAGAGACCGCACTGTTTGTGGGCTATTCCAACCCTGGTCATTTCAGCGCGGCGTTTAAAAAATTTTACGGACATCTTCCCTCCTGGTACCTGCCGCGATCTGTCAAAACGATCTAAAGTCAACGGCAAGACCATCGCCCCTCCCCCTGAGTATCACACCTGAATCGAAAAATTTTGTGTGGTTCTGGTTGATATTTCTCCCGATCGGGATATTTATTTTCCCGTTTCCGGTAGAAATCCGTTCTAAATTTAATATGATAGAATATCGTAACCTGGGCCATGACGATTGGATAGACTATGGTTATGGCCATACAAGAACGATTGACCGGAAACGGATCCGGTGCCATGAATTTCAGAAAGGGATCATCATGCAAAAGAAAAAACCATATGTTCTCAAACGATGTCTCCCCTACATGGGAGAAAAAAAAGTGCTGCTGCCCCTGGCCCTTGTCTGCTCGGGCGTGGCAGCCGTACTTAACGCACTGCCGTTTGTGTTTATCTGGCTGATTATCCGAAGTGTAATTATCTCTAAAGCATCTTCAACGTCTGGCGCAGACTTTTCCATGCAGCAGATTGTCCCTTGGGCCTGGGCGGTTGGGCTAACTGCAATATTCGGAAGTGTCATGTACTTTCTGGCATTGTCCTTGTCACATCTGGCCGCCTTTCGGGTGGAAGTGGGACTGCAAAAAATTGGCATGGAAAAAATTTTGGCCATGCCCTTGGGATTTTTTGATACCACAGAAAGCGGTAAAATCCGTAAAATCATCAATGACAGCGCCGGTACCACCCATAGTTTTCTTGCCCATCAGCTCCCTGACCTTGCGGCATCGATTGTGACGCCGATTACACTGCTTGTTATGGTGTTGGCGGTTAACTGGCAGGTGGGGTTGATTTCTCTGATTCCCGTTGTGCTGGGATGTCTTGTGTTTGCCACCATGATGACCCGGCAAGGCAAAAAATTTATGGCGTTGTATTTCAACTCCCTTGAAGAGATGAGCAACGAAGCCGTGGAATACGTTCGGGGGATTCCCGTGGTCAAAACCTTTGGGCAAACTGTATTTTCCTTTACCCGTTTTTATGACAGTATTGTCAGATACAAGGAATATGTGTCCCAGTACACCATGCTTTGGAAGTACAAGATGTGTTTTTTCAATGTGGTACTTCATACCACTGCTTTTTTTCTGATTCCGGCGGCCCTTCTGCGCTTGGCCCATGGAGGAAATCTGGCACTGGTGCTCACCGATTTCATCTTTTACCTCATCATTGCACCCAATTTTATGAGCATCCTGATGAAATCCGCCTATTTCAGACAAAATGCCTATATTGCAGAACAGGCCCTGGACCGGATTGATACCTTGCTCGATTATCAGCCTCTTGCCTGGAATGACGCGAAAGACAATAAAGTTGTTTCCTATGATCTGGAATTTAAAGACGTAAGTTTTCGGTACCCCGGTGCAGACAAAAACGCTGTGGACGGCATCAGTTTTAAGGTCCGTCAAGGCGAAACTGTCGCCCTGGTAGGGCCTTCGGGCAGCGGCAAGACCACCCTTGCGCGACTGGGCGCAAGATTCTGGGATACAGATACGGGCAGTGTGTGTGTTGGCGGTGTTGACGTGAAGGAAATATCCCAAAAAACGCTTATGGAAACCGTCTCTTTTGTGTTCCAACATACCCGGCTGTTCAGCAAAAGTATCAAGGGAAATATTCTCATGGGCAATGAGAACGCCTCGGCGCAGGAATTGGAACGGGCCATACAGCGCTCCCAATCCTCAGAAATTATTGAAAGGTTTCCCCATGGGCAAGATACGGTGCTTGGCACAGATGGCACCTATCTTTCCGGGGGAGAGCAGCAGCGGATTGCCTTGGCCCGGGCGCTTTTAAAAAATGCGCCCATTGTATTGCTTGATGAAGCCACGGCCTTTGCAGACCCGGAAAATGAGCAGCAGATCATGAAAGCCCTTGGCGAACTGGGCCGAGGAAAAACCACCTTGATGATTGCTCACAGGTTGACCAGCGTTCAACACGCCGACACCATTATCGTGGTCTGCCAGGGAAAGATCGCCGAACAGGGCACCCATGATGAACTGATGGCCGCAAATGCGTTGTATGCCCGCATGTACATGGAATATCAGGAATCCATCGGTTGGGAGCTGGGGCCTGGACACCACAAGGACAAGGAGCGGCACAATGAAAACCTATTTTCAAACCACCTTTGCATTAAGTGATCAGGGCGTTGAAGATTTTATCAAAAGTATTCTTTGGTCGGCCCTGCTGAATATTTCCTATATGTTTCCGTCCATACTGGCATTTTATTTTATTCGAGACGCCATTTTTGCGTTTGAACGAAAGGGCATGGCAATGGAAGGCAGTGTGCCGGTGTATGCGCTGCTGGCCATTATTCTGACCGGTGTCATGTATTTTATTGCAACCCGGCAATATCATGCCTGCTTTTCCAAAACCTATGATGAAAGTGCAAGAATGCGGATTTCCCTGGCTGAAACACTCAGAAAGCTCCCGTTAGCGTTTTTCGGTAAACGGGATATTGCGGATTTAAGTTCCACCATCATGGAAGACGCCACCCAGATTGAACAATTGTTTTCCCATGCGGTTCCCCAGATGTATGCGTCTTTAATCAGCGTGGCGTTTTTTGCAGTCGGTCTGATCGCCTTTCACTGGCAGATGGCATTGGCAATGCTTTGGGTCATTCCGGTGGCAGCAGTTATTTTTTGGGGGGCCAAAGCATGCCAGAAAAAAGCCCATACCGCAGTGCATAGAGACAAACTTGAAATTGCGGATACCCTTCAGGAAGGACTGGACTGTATTTGCGAAATCAAAGCCTATCACTATGAAGCGCCCTATTCAAAGCGGCTGAACAAGTTGCTTGATGCCTATGAACAAAAAATGATCCGCTCCGAACTGATTCTGGGCGCCTTGATCAATGCCTCCTATATCCCTTTGAAATTGGGGTTGGTCAGTGTGGTGGTTGCCGGGGCCTGGATGTTCTCCACGGGTGTGGTGGATCTGTTTACCTACATTGTATTCATGATTGTTTCAGCCAGTATTTATAACCCCATCATCGCTGTGTTTGAAAACATCGCATTGTTGATGTATCTGAGTGTCAGAATCAATCGAAAAAAAGAGATGGACGCCATGCCCATCCAACAGGGAAAAACCCAGTGTACACCGGCCAATTTTGATATCGAATTCAAGGATGTATGCTTTTCCTATGGCGGCAGTGCTCAGACCATCAATGGCATCTCCTTTACGGCCAGACAGGGCGAGGTGACGGCCTTGGTCGGTCCCTCAGGCGGAGGGAAAAGCACCACCACCAAATTGGCAGCCAGGTTTTGGGATATTGACAAGGGAAAAATTACCCTGGGCGGGGAGGATATTTCACAGATCGACCCTGAAACCCTGCTGCAATACTATGCCATTGTGTTCCAGGATGTTACCCTGTTTAATGTAAGTGTCATGGAAAATATTCGCATTGGAAAACAAGACGCCACCGACGAACAGGTCCGCCAGGCCGCCCGCCTTGCCCAGTGTGACGCCTTTGTTCAAAAACTACCCCAGGGCTATGATACGCCCATTGGCGAAAACGGGGAACGGCTGTCCGGCGGAGAGCGCCAGCGGATTTCCATTGCCAGGGCCATATTAAAAGATGCGCCCATCATTTTGCTGGATGAGGCCACAGCGTCCCTTGACGCGGAAAACGAGACCAAGATTCAAAAGGCCCTTTCAGCGCTGATAAAGAACAAAACGGTGTTGATTATTGCACACCGCATGAGAACCGTACGAAATGTGGATAAAATAGTGGTCATTGAACAGGGTAAAATCGTGGAAAAAGGCCGGCCTGATACGCTATTGAAATCCGGAGGATACTTTGCAAAAATGAATGGGTCATACCCCATGCCATTGGGATGAGGTTTTATAGAAATTACTTATTTTTGGATTCCACCCATTGACGACCACGCCTTATCTAATTATGTTGTCTTATAAATGTGTTTTGAATTTAGACAATCCATTAAGAAATGTTAACTTAAATCTCTATAGAAAGAGGAGAAAGAAATGTTTAAACTTTTGTCAAAAATTGACAGTAAAACCCCATTTGCAACTGCCAAAGCCCATTGCGATGTACCCTGCGGCATCTATGATCCCATTACCGCACAGATTTCTGCCCTCACCGTAGTGAGAATGGTCGATCTGATCATTGATCATAACCCTGATGGAAATGCCATGAATGCTGAGTTCCGTAACAAAGCCAGCAGACTCATTGCCAACAAGGAAGAGCATACAGAAAAAGTCAAACATGAAATTCGGATTATCTGGGGTGATTTCATTAAAGAACCCCATCTGGAAGAATATCCCCAGCTGACTTCAATCGTACATAAGATTATGGCCTTAGGATCAGAAGCAAAACAGCATGTGGACAGAGAAAAGGCGGTTGAGCTGGTGGAAGCCGTCAATGAATTCGCTGAAATTTTCTGGAAAATCAAGGGCGTTGAAACAAAACGGGCCAAAGCCCCCTACGCCCCCAATCTTGAGCTTGTTTATCCTGCCCTGTAATGTTTAAAATCATAAAGATCTCGGGAGACTCCATGGCTCCCGAGATCAATTCGGGTGATTTTATCTTAATCTCTTCCCTCCCATTAAAACTCAAATTATTAAAAAAGGGCATGCGTGTTGTGTTCGACAGCCCTGGTTATGGCCTCCTTGTTAAAAAGATCACCAAATTTTCAAAGGATGGTCGTCGATTTTATTTCTCCGGGACCCGGCCTTCAAGTATCAGCAGCGATGAGACAGGCCCAATTAAAATCACAAGTATCCTGGGCACCGTTCTTTTCGTGATACGACAACCTGTTACGGACCGCTGAGTCCCTTGGTTTTATTGTGCCAGTCAACGACAGTTTTGTAGGGGATACTGCCGCCAAAAATGTCCAGGGCGGACCCGATGGTCAAGTCTACCCGATTGCAGCCTAAGGTTTTGACCCGATCCAAGTCGGAGAATTGACTGGCTCCGCCTGCATATGTGGCAGGGATGGGGGAGTGACTTCCCAACAAGGAGACCAAGGCTTCCTGGATGCCCTGCATTTTACCTTCCACATCCACACCGTGAATCAAAAATTCATCGCAAAAGCCCGATAGCTGTTCAAGGGTTTGAGGGGTGACGGCAACATCTGTGAAGTGCTGCCATCGGTCGGTGACAATCCAGAACGCATCGTCCCTGGATCGGCAGCTTAGATCCAGTACCAGGCGCTTTCTACCCACGGTTTGAACCAGGGTGTTCAGTTTATCCATGTCGATTTTACCCTTTGAAAAAACAAAGGACGTGACAATGATATGGGAGGCCCCTGCATCCAGGAATTGTGCGGCATTGTCCGGTGTGATGCCGCCGCCCACCTGCAAGCCGCCTGGGTAGGCCTTGAGCGCCGATAACGCGGCCTCGGTATTGCCTGGGCCCAAGGCGATGACGTGGCCGCCTTTAAGATTGTCTTTCCGGTATAATTGTGCAAACTGGGCCGGTGATTCCGGGCTTTCAAAATGGGTGACCGGAGCATCTGCCGAATGGTCGCTGAGGGTTGAACCCACGATCTGGACGACTTTGCCATGTCGCAGGTCAATACAGGGCCTGAATTTCATTAATGCGTATCCTTATCTTTTTTTATGAAAGTCTCAGTAACTTACTGAATTACTTTCTTGTTTTGTTGTGGGCCAACGCCTAGGATTCGATAGACCAGGGGCGGCCCGTGGCCGCTGGCTTATTTGTGGCAGACCACCATGGCCACCCATTCATCGGTAACATGTTCAGCGGCGAGCTTAAGACCGTTGGCATCCATGGCCCCAAGGACATCGGCACGCCGGTCTTTGATGATCCCCGACAGAATGGCCGCGCCTTTGGGGGCCATTCGTTTTTTGATCTCTCCTGCAATATCTACAATGACCTGAGCAATGATGTTGGCAACAATTAAATCGTAATGCGTTTCAGGGGTGCTGTCCAGGGTGGTAGTTTCCAGGGTATACAACGTGGGATCAATGTTATTTTTCTTAAGGTTTTTTTGGGTGATATCCACGGCCATGGGATCGACATCAATACCGCAAATGTTTGCCGCACCGAGTTTTGCGGCTGCTATCATCAAAATGCCAGATCCGCAGCCCACATCCAGAACCGTTTGACCGGCCGCAAGATGGAATTCCATGCATTCAAGACACATGGCGGTTGTGGGGTGGGTACCAGTGCCAAAGGCCATACCAGGATCAATGTGGATAACAACATCATTGGGCGTAGGGGTGTAGGGTTTCCATTCGGGTTTCACCACAATGCGGTCGGTGATCCGGGTCACATTAAAATAGTCTTTCCAGGCATCTGCCCAATCCTTTTCATCCACCACATCGACACAGACAGTGATGTCGATGCCTAAAGGGGACAGATCGGCGAGTTTTTCCTGAATTTTTTCAATGATCATGTCCGAGGCATCCATATCCGGCAGGTAGCCGATGATGGCATTTTGCTCTGGCAATGGCAGGGTATTTGTACCAAACCCCTCATCGGGTTCCGGGATCGGTACATTGCAGACCACGCCTTTAAGGTTGAAAGAAAAGAATACATTGCAGATCATTTCTTCCGCCAGTTCAATTGTATCCGCATTGAATTCAGCGGTTATTTTTTTGAATTTCATGGGGCGTTCAGTCTTTCTTGTATTTGTTCAAAAAAAGAATTATTTTCTTCAAATGTGATATTGTCAAATGGTTTTTTCAACAAAAAACTGAGGGCGATTCGCATCTCCTGACAGACTGTCGATAGCGAACCAAATCGTGAGCAACGCTATAAATACAAGGGACAACAGGGTGGATACAGATTACACGAAAAACCCCTATGAAATGCTTTATATCTATAATTTCAATGGAATCCCGGCCCCGGATGCGGCATTGAATGCCCACCCTGCCTATCTGGGCACCTGGGAGGAGGATGGCACGGCATTTTTGTTTTTTTCCGCACCGGCTGACGATACAGTGGCTGCCATGGAAGACGTAGATGCCGGAATTCGTCTTGAAGACCGGTACAAGATGAGCTGCGAGGCCTGGCATGGGGATAAAATAGAGCCCTATTGGGTGGACACCCTTTGTATTGCACCGCCCTGGCACAGACCTGATCCAGATGAATTAGATCAAAACAAGGGCTGTGAGGTGCTGTTAGATCCTGGGGTGGTCTTTGGCACGGGTCGGCACCAGACCACTGAGGACTGTCTGGCCTTGATGTGCCGGGTTCTGGGGAAGACATCCATTGGCCGTGTGATGGATATCGGCACGGGAACCGGGCTGCTTTCCCTAGGGGCGGCCGCGCTGGGGTGCGCACAGGTACTGGCCTGTGATTTTAACCGCCTGGCGGTACAGACCACGTTGAAAAATATCCGCCTTAACCAGTTTGAAGATAAGATTCTGGCGTTTCAGGCTAAAGGAGAGCAGATGATGTCCATTCCCTGTGATCTCATGGTCGCCAATATTCATTACGATGTCATGCGCCACATTATTGCTCATCCCGGATTCCTTGAAACCCCCTGGTTTATTCTTTCGGGCATGTTGAACTCAGAAGCGCGAAAGGTGCTTGACTATCTTAAAGATCAGCCTGTTCATATCGTTGAACGGCGCTGTCCCGATGGGATTTGGAACACAATGCTGGGAAAACGGATGGATTAGCGTCTCCCTGCTGCCCCATGGCTGTCTCCAGATTTTCCCTATGGGGTCTCTTCCCGTTCTTCAATAACGGATTTCAGTGCGGCCAGAGCGGTGTTGGCTGCGGGTACCCCGCCATAGATACTGGTCTGGAAGATCACTTCTGCAATCTCCTCAGGGGTACAGCCAACGTTGAGTGCCGCATGGATATGCAGTTTGAGTTCGTCCGGTTTGGACAGAACAGTCAGGGCGGCCACGGTGATCAGCTGTCGGGTGGGGTGGGGGAGTTTTTCCCGGGCGTACATTTGGCCGGTGATGTACAGGGACATGTCCTTTGCAAGTTCTGGATCAAAATGCCGCCAGAGGTTGTAAGGCTTGTCTTCGTCCTTTACTGTTGAAAAATAGAGCGTGGCCGTTTTGCTTGTCTTTTTTGCGATTTCTTTGGGATCCATTGAACCTTCCTTGAAAAAAAATGACCGGCACTGGATTAAATACCAGTGCCGGTCATACGATTCATTAATATAGATTTTATCAAACCATGGCCGCTACCGGTTGGCCTTTCTGATACCTAGCTGATCAAGGGCAACGATCCACTTGCAGATGTTGGCAGACCCTTCCACCATGGAATAGGTCGGGGCATCGCGGTAGTAGCGGGCCACAGGATATTCAGTTGAATAGCCGTAGGCACCCAGAATTCTCATGGCAAAGTTGGCGCATTTGGTCGCCACTTCGCCGGAAAGGTATTTTGCCATGGCCACATCCAGGCCATTGTTCAATTTGCCCTCGTCCTTGGCCCACGCCGCTTTGTAAACCAATAGACGGGCCGCTTCAATCTCCGTTGCCATCTGGGCGATCATGTCCTGGTTCATCTGGAAACTGCCGATTTTTTTACCGAACTGCTTTCTGTCGTTGCAGTATTTGATGGCTTCATCCAGGCAAGCCTGGGCCAGGCCCACGCCGCCGGCGGCTGCTGAAAGCCGGGTCTGATTCAAAGAGGAGAAGACGATTTTGGCGCCGTCACCGGGTTTGCCCAGGATGTTTTCTTTGGGAACTTTAACATTATCCAGGAACAGTTCGCCTGTGGGGGAGGAGTGGGAGCCTAATTTTTCCAGGGATGAGGTCTTGATACCGTCAAAGTTTTTAGGCTCAATGACAAAGGCGGATAACCCTTTGGAGCCAGCGTCTTTGTCTGTGTAGGCGTAGTAAAGCAGGCAATCGGCCACGTTGGCGTTGGAGATCCAGGTTTTTGATCCGTTGAGCAGCCAATGATCCCCTTTGTCTTCAGCAGTGGAGGCCATGGCCATGACGTCGGAACCGGCATCAGGTTCAGTGATGCCAAAACCGCCAATGTATTCGGCAGTGCACAGTTTTTCAACGTATTTTTTCTTTACTTCGTCATTGCCATATCTAAAAATGGTGTAAGCACAGCCCAGAACCTGCATGTTCACCTGTACCCTGAGAGAAGAGGAGACCCGGGCAAGTTCTTCAGTGACGATCATGGCCGCCAGAAATCCCATGTCCGCGCCGCCGTATTCTTCAGGAATGACTGTGCCAAAGTAACCCAGTTCACCCAGGGGCTTCATTACTTCCTTGATGGGCAGGTAATTTTCCTCATCCCATTGATCCGCATAGGGTTCAATTTGTTTTTTTGCAAATTTTCTGACTTCTTTCTGGAGCATTTTAAGTTCGGTGCTGAGTTTAAAATCCATTTCTCCTCCATGTTCTTAACATTTTAAAGTTTGCCGGTTATTGTGAGGCGGGTATCACTCCTAATACGATTCTGTCATTTTTTAAAAAATTTTCTAAATTAGGGGGAGCCTATCGGAATTTTTTTTAGGGGTCAAGATAAATCTGATTAAATATTTGATTAAAGATCTTGACAAAACCATCTTCTGTATTCCATAGTGCTTTAACTTAAAATATATTGTAAGAATCAGGATCAAAAATGCATCCATCGACAGGCGGTTACGGGATAGATATTTGTTTTAAGTTCAAGGCGGAAAGTAAATTGGGGAATTCGCATTCCGAAACAGACTGTCGAGAAATCAACAATAATAGAACGGGAGTATCCCATGCGACAGTACTTTGAACAAATGGCCCCTTTTGGCAAGGCCCTGAACCAGGGGCAGATCAGTAGTTCAGAAGAAAATGTAAAAAAAGTTCAGGAAATTGAGGCAGACATCGATGCCCGGGTAGAGAAAGTTCAGAATGCCGGCATCCCAACGGAAAAGATCAATGCCAGGGGGGCATGGACGGTATGGCAGCGTCTGGGATATTTAATTGATCCGGGCACCTGGCATCCCTTGCATACCTTGTTCAATCCCGAAGACAATGTGGAGGGAACCACCAATGTCATTGACGGCCTGGCCCGGATCTCCGGTAAATGGGCAGTTGTCATTGGGTTTGACAACAAAGTCATGGCAGGGGCCTGGTTGCCAGGCCAGCCCGAGAATATCCTGCGGGCCACGGATTTATCCAAACGGCTGAATATCCCGCTGGTATGGCTGGTAAATTGCTCCGGCGTCAAGCTGCCGGAACAGGAAAAATTTTATGCCAACCGCCGGGGATCGGGCACCACATTTTACCGTCATGCCGAACTGGAACAATTGGGCATCCCGGTACTGGCTGGTATCTATGGCACCAATCCGGCCGGCGGCGGCTATCAGGGCATCAGCCCCACCATTCTGTTTGCCCATAAAAACTGTAATATTGCTGTGGGCGGCGGCGGTATCCTGTCGGGCATGTCTCCCAAAGGCTACTTTGACCTGGAAGGGGCGGAGCAGCTCATCCAATCGGCCAAAGAGTATAAAGCCAAACCCCCAGGATCCATTGATGTTCACTATGATCACACTGGTTTTTTCCGCTATGTTTACGAAGAAGAGCAAGGTGTTCTGGATGGCCTCAAAGATTATATGAAGGACATGCCGGCCTACAATCCGAAATTCTTCAGGGTGGCAGAACCCAAAGAGCCCGCATTTGATACCCGGGAATTGTCCCGGCTGCTCCCCTACAATCCCAAACAGATTTATGAATTCAAAGAGGTGCTGGCCCGACTGGTGGACGGCAGCGAGCACATGGAGTTCCGTCCCGATTATGGTCCGGAAATTTATACCGGCCTGTGTAAAATGGACGGCTTCCTTGTGGGGTGTATCGGAAACAACCAGGGCTGGCTGGGAGAAGGCTATCCCGAATATGGCGACTATCCGGGGATCGGCGGCAAACTCTACCGTCAAGGCCTGATCAAGATGAACGAATTTGTGACACTTTGCGGCAGAGATCGGATTCCAGTGATCTGGTTCCAGGATACCTCTGGTATTGATGTGGGGGATATTGCTGAAAAGGCTGAATTGCTCGGGATTGGTCAATCCTTGATCTATTCCATCCAGCAGACAGATGTTCCCATGATGCTGGTAACCCTGCGTAAAGGCACAGCTGCGGCCCATTATGTCATGGGCGGCCCCACGGCCAATCGCCACAACGCCTTTACCCTGGGGCTGGCCACCACGGAAATTGCTGTGATGCATGGTGAGACGGCTGCTGCTGCCTCCTATTCCCGCCGGTTGGTCAAGGAAAAAGATGCCGGACGTCCCCTGGAACCGATCATTGATAAGATGAATGAAATGGCACAAAATTATCATGAGAAGTCCCGACCGGACTATTGCGCCAAGCAGGGCTTTGTGGATGAAGTTGTCAAAATGGATGGCCTTCGTCACTACCTGAAAGCCTTTGCCGGGGCGGCATACCAGAATCCAACATCCATTTGTCCCCAGCATCATTTGATCACTCCCAGGATCATCCGGGGATAAGGCCTTAAGGCCCCATACCTTCAGAATTTGAAGTGATTTGGCCCGGGGAATGGAAATTTCTCGGGCCATTTTTACTACCATCATAAGTCCAAAAAGCCTGATGGGTAGACCACGGTGAAAGACCGGGGCGGCCCATGGCCGTTCAGGATGGTTGTATTAACACCAAAGCGAACAACCCAATCAAAAAATTTACAAACGCCACAGGAGCGAATCGCATGACAGATGAACAGGAGCGCTATAAACGGAGTTACCCCATTTCATGGGACCAGTTGCACCGGGATGCAAAAGCGTTGTCCTGGCGGCTTCACGATCCAGAAAGACAATGGAAGGGGATTGTGGCCGTAACACGGGGAGGGCTGGTACCAGCCGCTATTATTGCCAGGGAACTTGGCATTCATCTCATAGATACCATCTGCATTACCAGCTATGACTGGCAGCGCCAGGGAGAGTCTACTGTACTGAAATCCATGGCGGGGGACGGGGAAGGGCTTTTGATTATTGATGATCTGGTAGATACCGGCACCACGGCCAAGGTGGTTCGAGAGATGCTGCCCAAGGCCTATTTTGCCACAGTTTATGCAAAACCTGCAGGACGGCCCATGGTGGATGCCCATGTTACCGAGGTGAGCCAGGATACATGGATTTTGTTCCCTTGGGATTCTGAAGTGCAGTTTGTGGCACCCATTGCCGGCAAATAAAAGGAGGGGGCAGCGGCCTAAATCAAGGCGTGTCCAACGCATCCTTTTGTTGCCCCCTCCCTTTTTGAAGACATGTGTCAGTAAGGGAGGAGGCGGTCTATTGCACTTAAGCCCATGATTCGAATTAAATCTGCCATAGATACGCCGGATGTTAAGTCACCATCAAGGCACGCCAGAGGACGTATATTGGTTTATGTGTCCTTTGACGTAACGCCGAGGGTGACTTAAAAGACAAGTAGATGGCCGATTTTATGTTGATTCTGGGCCTTATTTGCCTGCGATAATATTTCTATGGGCCATGAGGCGGATGGCGTTGATGCGGATAAACCCTTCGGCATCTTCCTGGTTGTAGCCGCCTTCAATATCCATGGAGGATAGATCCTGGTTATACAGGGAAGAGGGCGAGGTCCGGGCGATGGGGTAGGCCACGCCTTTGTAGAGTTTCAGGGTCACTTCGCCGTCAATGACTTCCTGGCTCTTATCCATGGCAGCCATGAGAAATTCCATTTCAGGGCTGAACCAGAATCCATTGTAAACCAATTCTGAAAATTTAGCCGCCAGCATGTCGCGCAGCCGCATTACCTCCCGGTCCATGGCAATGCCTTCAATATCTTTATGGGCCTCATGGAGGATGGCGCCGCCGGGAGTTTCATACACCCCGCGGGACTTGATGCCCACAAAACGATTTTCCACCATGTCCAGCCGGCCGATGCCGTTTTCCCGTCCCATCTGATTCAGATATTCAAATAATTCCAGGGGGTCGGTTTTTTCAGTACCATCTTCCAGGTTTTTCACTCGTATGGGAATACCGTCTTTGAATTCAAGGGTGATACGGGTCGGGGTATCTGGTGCATTTTCAGGGGAGACCGTGTGGGAGTAAATGCTTTCATCACAGATGGTGCCGGGATCTTCCAGTATCCCTGCCTCGTGGGAGATATGCAGCAGGTTATCGTCTTCACTATAGGGCTTGGCAGCACTCTGTTTGGTGGGTATCCCATGGCGCTCAGCATAATTCAGCAGGTCGGTTCTGCCTTTGAAGGCCCCGAGGAATTCAGCATTTTTCCAGGGAGCAATGACTTTAATGTCGGGTTTCAGTGCATAGTAAGACAGCTCAAACCGCACCTGGTCGTTCCCTTTTCCAGTGGCCCCGTGGGAAACATATTCGGCACCAACGGCATTGGCGATTTCAATCTGCTTTTTGGCGATCAGGGGCCTGGCAATGGCGGTGCCCAGCAGATACCGGCCTTCGTAAAGGGTATTGGCTTTGTAGACCGGAAAAATATAGTCGGTGACAAATTCTTTTCTCATGTCTTCGATAAACACTTTGGACGCACCGATCTGCAATGCTTTTTTTTCAGCCGCTTCAAAATCTTCCTGTTGGCCGATATTGGCCATATATGCAAACACTTCGTACCCTTCTTCCAACAGCCACTTTAAGATAACTGAGGTGTCCAGTCCCCCGGAGTAAGCCAAAACGACTTTACCTTTTATTGCCATATTTAAATTCCTCATTTTTTCATTCATGGTTTAATATTGGTGTGAACATTGCTATTAATGCAGAAAAATCTTGAAATAGTCAAGGGAGTTCAGTATAAAAAATGCATATTTTATATAGAAACTGCATAAATATGATAAAATGCCATGACAATAGCCTCTGAACTTCATTTCCTCCTTTCCCAAGGCGTGACTGGCAATCAAACCCAACTGGTCCACGCCCTAAAGGAACGCGGGGTGATGACCACCCAGTCTTCGGTCTCCCGTGCCCTGAAAAAAATTAATGCCGTCAAAGGTCAAGACGATAAAGGGAATACGGTCTGGTCTTTGCCCCGTCCGGATATCAAGGAAGCGGGGTTTTTCGAATCTTTGGTGACTACCGTATCCCATAATTCCCAACTTATTGTGATCCGTACCCGGCCAGGGACGGCCAATACCGTGGCCAAATTTCTGGATGACCATGATTTTGATTCTATTCTGGGCTCTGTTGCCGGCGATGATACCATAATTGTTGTCCCGACCCATGTCGACAAAATCCAGGATACCTTGGCCGAGGTAAAAGGGTATATGACACAGATCGGGATTATTGGGATGTAATATCAGATGACTTTGCGATTAAGGCCTTATCCTGCTGTGCAAGGTCCGGATATAGTCTGGTGTGGTGCCGCAACATCCGCCAACCACTTCAATTCCCATGGCTTTTAGTTTGACAAGATTGTCTGCAAAAAAATCAGCGGTTTCAGGGTAAACCACTGTGTTGTCTGGTCCGGTCTGGGGCAGGCCGGCATTGGGTTGGATCATGACAGGAACATCCACAGCGTCCCGGATGGTGCCGGCCAGTGCTACCATGGTATCGCTGCCCATGGCACAGTTGGCCCCGACTATGGACGCGCCTTCTCCAGCCAGGGTTTTCATGGATTCCGCAGGGGCATTGCCCATGATGGTAAAAAATCCTTTGGGGGTTTGTTTAAAGGTCATGGTGCAGGCAATGGGAATATCGGTCACTGCACGCACACCCTGGATGGCAGCCAGCGCCATATTGAGGTCGAACTGGGTTTCAATGATGAACATGTCCACACCGGCTTCGGCAAGGGCTGCGGCCTGTGCCTGGAAGCAGGCATGGGCATCATCCTTGGATAGCGGTCCCATGGGGGCTATCATTTCACCGGGTTCACCGATGTCGCCGACAACAAATTGGTCCGGGCCTGCCGCTTGCCGGGCGATCTTTACTGCGGCGCTGTTGATTTTTGCCATGGTTTCAACAACCCCCATGCGTTTTAATTTCAACGCTGAGGCCCCAAAAGTATTGGTGGTGGCGACATCGGCACCGGCCTCAAAATAGGCGGAGTGGATCGCCAGTATCTCCTCTGGGCGGGTGAGGTTCCAGCGTTCAGGGGCCTCCCCGCCCTGTAGGCCTCTGGCAATGAGCATGGTCCCCATGCCACCGTCAAATATCAGACCATTTTCTTTGATTTTCTGTAAGATATCCATATTTCATCCGTCTCCTTTAATTAAGAATTTTAAACTTAATAGTCTACCCATACATTGCTTGATTTGCAAATCATTTTTCGCTTTGTCAATTTTCTGATTATTGGGTCTGTCAGCCCCTCTTGTGTTTGCGCTGTTGACAAGATCTCTTGGTATATCGTATGGTTTGTCCAGTTGCTATGAAAATCTCTGGGACTTGCGCCATTTATCCTGTAAAAGAACCGTCAGGATCAAACAGATTTCTCCACAGCTTGGAACAACGGTGGGCGCTTCTGGACTATTTCGCATGTTGACAGTCCGTTTTTCTAACGCAGCATCGGCAATACCACCTCAACATTGGCAATCATTGCGGGAGTTATCAAGATCGTACCCTAACTGGCGACGGCAGGAGAACCGATTTGTATATTGATAGAAATTAAACGTATTGAAAAATGTTTTAGATTTTATTGACTGTTTGATGAACTATAATTATTTTAGGCGTAAATGACATATGCAAAGGAGTATTTCTAATGACGGAAAATAAGCAGAAACCCAAAAAAACACCGAAACCACCACAGATGAATCCTTATGTATTTACCGCATTATTGATGGGGTTTGGTCTTTGGTGTTTCTGGGATGGGTGGATCACAACAAATCCCGAAATGCAGGAGCATGCATTGTTTAACAAAGTGCTCAGTGGGATTTTGATTCCATGGGCGGTTTGGGATTATTTTAAGGTGAAGAAAAACAGATAGCTGACAAAACTCATGATTTAACCAGTGCCTTTCCGGAAGCGCATAACGATTTTCGGAAAGGCTTTATTTCATATGAAGGAGACAAAATGAAGCGTTATTCCATTCTAAGGATTGCTCTTCTGCTACTCATGCCTCTGCTGATTTTGCCGGGTCAGGCGTTTGCAAATAAAGTTGTTAAAAAAGCGCCACTAAAAGAGTATATTTTGACCATTGACAAAACCAAGTCAAAACATTCTCTGAGCGCAATTTCAAAAATCGAGAAAAATCTTGGTACCAAACGGTTTACCACACTTTCAAAGTATACGGGTCGCGATTACTATGTGCTCAAATTCAAAGAAGAGGAGCGGAAAACAGAAAAACAATTTTTCAAAATCAGCGAAACAACTCCTGGTGTTAACTTTTCTCCGGTGACCTATCGTTATCTTGCAGACACCCAGCCAAATGATCCACGATTTGCCGAGCAATGGTGCCATGCCAATTCGACCACCGAAGGATTTGACATGTCCTCCAAAGCGGCCTGGGATATCACTACGGGATCCAGGGATGTCGTTGTCGCTGTGATTGACACAGGCGTGGATTATCACCATCCGGATCTTGCGCCAAATATGTGGACCAACGACGGTGAAATACCTTATAACGGCATTGATGACGACAACAACGGGTATGTAGATGACGTTTACGGCATTGATTCGGGAAATAACGATTCTTACCCCATGGATTATCAAGGTCACGGTACTCATTGCGCGGGTATTATCGGGGCTGTGGGCAATAACACCCTTGGGGTTGCAGGGGTCAACTGGCACGTTAAAATCATGGCGATCAAAGGATTTGACGAAACCTCGAACAATATGTCAACCACTCAAGAACTTGAGGCGTATAACTACCTGCTTATGATGAAAAATGATACGAATTGCAACATTGTGGCAGTAAACGCCTCATACGGGTTTACAGGAGCGCCGGATATCAATGAGCAGGAAGGGATTGCTGCCCTTGGTGACGCCGGTATCCTTTTTATTGCCGCTGCAGGCAATAGAACCAGCAATAATGATCTGGAATACCCTGAAAATACCCATTACCCAAGTTCCTACCCGCTGGATAATATCATTGCCGTGGCTGCAACCAACAAACTGGGTGAACTGGCCGATTTTTCAAGTTTTGGGGCAAGCACTGTTGATTTGGGGGCACCGGGGGAAGGCATTCTGAGTACAGTGCTACATAAGATAATCTACGATGTAGACCCGTTAACTGCTTTGTTTTATGAAGATTTTGAATCTGGTAGCAACAATTTTACCCTGGAGGAACCCTGGGCTGTCACCGAGGAAAATTCATATAGCGGGACCCACGCGTTGTCTGACAGCCCTGGGGGGAATTATGCCAATTCCATTGATCTTGAAGCGGTTAGTCCCGCCATAGATCTTTCAGAGCAGAAAACAGCCCTGGCCTTAGGGCTGAAGGCCAGGCATGACACTGAAGAGGATTTTGATCACCTTGAGGTTTGGTTTCTTGCCCCAAACGTTGAGGGGGATTTGCTAAACGGTGCCATTGTTCCCGAAGAATGGGGTCTTACTCAGGAAAATGCCGCTTCAGGCAGTTTTTCCTGGACGGACAGTCCGACCGGCAACTACAACAATGATGCCCATCAATGGTTGCTCTCTCCAGTGGTGGATCTGGCATCAGCCCCCACTGGCACCGAATTTAGTTTTAAGCTCACAGGCGTGACGGAAAAAGATTGGGACATCCTGAACGTATATTTCAGCGGTGATGGCGGTAAGACGCTGTCTGAATCTGTTTTCACCATTGACGGAGATCATTCAGAGGATTGGGAAACATTTTCAACCGTTATCCCGGACGCATACCTCACTGATAACTTTATGGCAGTCTTTGTTCTGAACACTGATTCTAATATTGTCAGGGATGGATATTATCTGGATGATATTAAGATTGCATCTGCCGATACCGAATATTTTTCTGAAGATGTTGAAAACGGCGTGGGTCAATGGCGTGAACCGGCCATGAATGCGGATTTTCCTTCTCCACTGAAGTGGGAAATGGTTGGAAAGAACATTGAGGGCGACTCCAACGGCAAGTTTAAATCTTATTCCTATGAAATTTCCAGAAAATATTTTTGGGAGGGATTTCAATTTAAATTGGTCATGCATTCGGATACCGACGGGAAGGATGACGGCGTCTATATCGACGATATTGGTATTGGCATCCCTGAACTTATTTTTAGGTATGGCAATAGCAGCGGTACCTCCATGGCCACACCCCAGGTGACCGGTGCTGCGGCCCTGGTTGCGTCTCATTTTGAGGGAATTAGTGCCTGGGGCATTAAAACCCAGATTCTTGAGGGGATACAACCGGTTCCTGTCCTTAACGGCAGAACCGTGACCGGCGGGCATTTGAATCTGCTTGGTGCACTGACCTACGTTTCTGACATGGACAACGATACCATTCCCGATTATCTTGATAACTGTGTATTAACCTCCAACATCGATCAGCGGGATACGGATAATGACGGGGTCGGCAATGTGTGCGACTGCGATCTTGATAATGACAACAGTGTCGGGCTTGCTGATTTCACGATATTCAGAAGTGCATGGGGCACCACTGACCCGGATGCGGATTTTGACGGCAACGGTAGTGTGGGGATGGAAGATTTTAACATCTTTAGATACAGATGGGGCACTCAGGCGCCCTTTGAATAACGGCTATGGGCCTTGCCCACAACAAATCATGAAAGACCCCAATGGGTTTGCATGGGGGGCATAGAAACGGACCTTTGATGACGTCGACTTAATCTTTTTTACAGGACTTTTCCTTCATGACGATAAATGAACGTGTATTCTCATTTAGATGGAGAAGGTAGGACGCTGATCAGCAGTTACTGGTGTTTGTCATCTTTGCAGCTATCGAAAAACGTTTTAATGGGTTTGAGATAGGGAATGATAATCAGCACACAGATCGCTGCGAAGATATACTGAACCATCTGAAATCGGTGTTCAAGAAATTCAAATCCATAGCACCATAACACCGTAGCGGACAGAGTACCCAGGGCAGTGGCACTAAAATTGCTGACCAGGCGCATTTTAATCATATAGCCGATGATGGAGCCAACGACAGGGCCTGTCACGGGCAGGGGCGCCATCACAAAACTGAAAATTCCGATCCAGCCCCAGCGCTCAATTTTGTCTTTTTTCTCAAGGGCTTTATCCGCAAGCCGGTCCATGAAGCGCTTTATCCATTCCACCCGCAGGTAATTGGTGGTGGTCATGACAAATCCGGCATAGGTAAAGCAGACAATGAGAGTTTCAATGAAAAAATTGTAACCGATGGTGGCTGCGGGACTGAATCCGTTCATGATGCACAACCCGATGCCGCCTGCCCGGCTTCCCATAAAATGGGCCAACAATACCATGACCAATATTTTGGCTGTATCCAAATCGACCACGCCGTAAATGGCGGTAAGCAAACAGAATACCAGGGCCAATAACCCGCCGAGTATAAAAATTTTGCCTTCAGTGGTATGAAAAATAATGTGTTTCATATCTTAACTAATTAACCGATGTGTCCCCTAACGCGGGAAACCTGTAATCCATGTGTCCCGCCTCATTTCTTGTTTTTTTGACAGTAACTGAGGTGTAAGGCATTAAATATAGAATATTTTATTTCAAGTCTCAGGCAAACCGGTTATAAAGCAGGGCGCGTGTGTTGTCAAGATCGTCAAGGTTTGGTGCCCACAAACAGGGTGACAATGCCCAAGGTCATTGGTTTGTAACGGACATCAAAAAATCCTGCGGATGTCATAATGCTGCAGAAGGTTGAGGGGTCCGGGAAATTCAGTACCGATGTTGGCAGGTATGAATAGGCGCTGTTATGTTTGGAGAACATGGCGCCGATCAGGGGAAGAATTTTCTGGAAATATCCCAGGTAGATTTGTCGGAAAATTCCTCCTGCCGGGGTGGTCAGCTCAAGCACCACCAGACGGCCGCCGGGTTTCAGGGTTCTGTAAAATTCCTGGATGGCCCGTTTACGGTTCATAATGTTGCGGATGCCAAAGGCGATGAATCCGGCGTCAAACTGTTCATCTTTAAGGGGCAGGTTGAGTCCGTCTCCGTTAATGAGCGTGATGGTACGGTTATGATGGGTCATGAGTTTACGCTTGCCCAGCGCCAGCATCCCTAAAGAAAAATCCAGTGCGATGATACGGACCTTGTTGTTGAGATGGTTCGAGAGTGCTATGCCCACGTCGCAGGTGCCGCAGGCCACGTCCAGGGCATCCGACCCGTGTTCAAGTTTTGCGGCCTTGACCATTTCCTTGCGCCACATGACATCTTGTCGCATGCTCAATAGCCGGTTCAAAAAATCATATTTGGGTGCAATTTTGTCAAACATCTCTTTGACAAAATCCAGTTCTTCATTCATCGTTGACAACCTGAGAATCTGAGTTATTTTAAATTACTTCTACTTTATGACGGTTGCGGGTCGATTTTGGTCCTTTACCAAAATCTTCCCCTTGGCCAATTCACATCATGAACACACCTGGGGGGGATTCAGGTGCTTTCATAAAAATAAAGTAGCGTGGAAAACTACCATACAACCGATGTAAACACAATTAGAAACAAGCTGGAAACAAGCGGAAACACAAGATGAGTGATAAACGTGATTATTACGAGGTGCTCGGCGTTGAGCGCGATGCAGATAAAGCCGCATTAAAAAAAGCCTACCGGAAGCTGGCCATTAAGTACCACCCTGATAAGAATCCGGACAATAAGGATGCCGAGGAAAAGTTCAAGGAAGCCTCCGAGGCCTATGAGGTTCTGACCAACGAAAACAAGCGACATATTTATGACCAATTTGGCCATCAGGGGCTGGAAGGGGCCGGACACTCCGGACCCAGTGGGTTTGAAGATATTTTTTCAAGTTTTGGTGATATCTTTGAGGATTTTTTCGGTTTTGGCGGCGGCCGAGGGGGACGCGGCGATGCCCGAACCCGTCGGGGAGCCGACCTGCGCTATGACATGACCATTGACTTCATTGAAGCCGCGTTTGGTACCGAGAAAACCATCTCCATCCCTAAACGGGTCGCTTGTGACGCCTGCGAAGGAACCGGGGCCGCAAAGGGTACGTCTGCAGAAACCTGTTCCCACTGTCAGGGGTCAGGCCAGTTTATCCAGAGCCAGGGCTTTTTTAAGGTCAAAACCGCTTGTCCCTATTGTAAGGGCCGAGGGACGTTTATCCCCAACCCCTGTCCGAAATGCCGGGGTAATGGCCGTATGGAGATCACCCGCAAAGTTCAGGTCAAGATCCCTGCTGGTGTGGATGTCGGTTCAAAGCTCCGTCTCAACGGCGAGGGGGAAGCTTCTCCTGTTCCCAACGGACCGCCCGGCGATCTCTACGTGGTGATCAATGTGAAGCCCCATAAATTTTTTCAGCGGGACGGCACGGATATTGTTTGCGCCATTGACATCTCATTTGTTCAGGCCGCGTTAGGGGATGAAATTAAGGTGCCCACCCTGGTGGGTGAGGAAAAACTCCAGATTCCCAAGGGGACTCAGTACGGTGACGCTTTTACCCTAAGAGGAGAGGGCATTGCCTCTTTGCGCTCCGGTCGCCGGGGAGATCAGATCATCAAAGTGATCATCAAGACACCCACCAAGCTCAGTGCCAAACAACGGGAACTGCTGGAAGAATTTGACCGACAGGATGCCAATAAAATTTCCAATAAACTTAAAAACCTGTTTAAGAACCTATAGCTCAGATTTACACGGGGTCAGGCGGATATATGTTTGAATTGAAGGTGAAAACCCGGTTTGCAGGTGCCCATCAGCTTGCTATGGTGGGTCAGAAATGTGAAAATCTCCATGGACATAACTGGCATGTCGAGGTCCATGTTAGAGGGGATCAGTTGAATGCCGCAGGGGTTTTGGCAGATTTTGGAGATATCAAACGCGCGGTCCGTGCAGTTGTGGAGGGAGAACTGGACCATAAGTATCTCAATGAGTTACTGGCGTTTGAGGGGCAGCAACCGACCTCCGAGCGCATTGCAATGTATATTGCCAGTCGGGTTCAGGCGATTTTGGATAAGGAACTTGCGGAAAAAGTGACGGTGTCCAGGGTTATGTCATGGGAATCCGATGATGCATGCGCGATTTACTATCCCAAGGAGTAAGTATCATGTTGGGAAGATGACGCAGGATGTTAGAAAAAAGCCACCAGATGCAATGTCTCTGGCGGCTTTTTTTATATGAAAGTCTCAGTAACTTACTGAATTACTTTCTTGTTTTGTTGTGGGTCAACGCCTGGGATTCGATAGACCAGAGGCGGCCCGTGGCCGTTATATGGACCTGGATTTTTCAGCTGTCCTTCAGCCGAGTATGCAAGGTGTCGGATGTGGCATAAATTATGATGGTACCCCCGGCAGGAATCGAACCTGCGCTCAAGGATTAGGAATCCTATGCTCTATCCACTGAGCTACGGGGGCAGTTTACAAGGGCACCTTTTTGATAGCATATATTAGAGCGTGTTTGATAACTTATTGATTCGGTTGTACTTCCATGAAAACGGGGGCTTATCGTTCTGATATATCGTTTCAATCTCCGAATTGCCCAAACACGCCTTTAAATACGGTGAGTGTTTATACACGAGCCGGTACGGTATGGCAAGCATAAAAAAGGAATTGTGTTAATCCACAAACAGGCGCTGCCCCGGATAAATTTTACTTCTTTTGCTTAAACGGTTCAATGTTAGAAAGCGATTAAGGGACATATTATGCTTCTGGGCGATAAGAAAAGGGCTATCTCCTGATTTGACCTGATAGATTGTTTTGCCTTGAACACGAATAGGTCCTTTTTTTCCAGAAGAGATGGTTAGAATTTGTCCAATGCTTAGATTGTTGCTTTTCAGGCCGTTTTCGCGCTTAATCTGTTTGGTGGTGACGGCAAATTGCCTGGCAATTTGCCAGAGGTTATCTCCTTTCCGGACTTTGTATGTCACGGAAGTGCCAGCAGGAATGGTTCGGGTGGACGCACTGGCATACACGCCCGGTCCAGAGTAGTTTTTCGTTGGAATCTTGAGTACTTTTCCGGCAATGATTCTGTTTCTTACAATGTTGTTGCAAGCCGATATTCGTTTTGCCGATGTGCGATACTTTTTGGCAATACCGGATAAGGTATCTCCTTTTCGGACGCGGTAGTATACGTATCTGGAAGTCGGTACATGGACACTTTTAATGTTATCAAGCCTGGCCAAAAAAAGATCTGCCTGGGCTTCGGGAATACGTATGGGGTAGGTGTCCGGCGGTAACAGTGCATGCCGAAGTTCCGGATTCAGGGTGTTGAGAAGGTCGGTGGTCGTCCCGATTTCCCTTGCAATATCCTTGAGACGAACCTGCTTTTTAATATTAAATGTCTTAAAGGGGATCGGCGATTTGGGGTGGTCTAAGGTAATATTATATTTTTCAAGGTTGTTGACGATGTGTATGGTGGCAAGAAAACGGGGCACATATCTAGCCGTTTCTTTGGGCAGGTTTTGGTAAAGATCCCAGAAATTATCAAGATAATTAATTTTTTGACGGCGAATGGTCTTGAGAACACGATATTCCCCACAATTGTATGCCGCCAGTGCTGTGGCCCAGTCGCCAAAAAGATTGTGGAGCTCTTTTAGATAGGTAATGGCGGCACGGGTTGATTTTTCTGGATCCATTCGTTCGTCAATATAATAGTTTCGGTTTAAGCCAAATTTATGGCCGGTGGAGGGAATGAATTGCCAGAGGCCAAGTGCCCTCGCCGAAGATAATGCTCTGATATGAAATCCGCTTTCGATCAGCGGGAGCCAGGAAATTTCTTCAGGCAGGCCCGCTTTCTTGAGTTCTTGCAAAATGTAAGGACGATACATACCCGCACGTTCCATGGCCCGTACAAAAAATTTTCTTTCAGGCCCGGTTAATCGCTTTATCTCTTTTTTGACATGGGCATTCATAGGAATCGGAATTGCCTCATATTTTCCGGTGACCACGATCTGTCGGGACGCATAAATTTCAAGAATTCGTTTTGAAATCAAGTATCTCAGGTCTTCTTTTTGCTGGCTGAGCTCGGCAGAGGCATGGTGGTCGATTTCAAGAATCAGGTCATAGGCACCATCTAAGTTGGAAATGGCGGCTTCAAGATGTCCCTCTTCCCACATTTGCTGAGCGAATGTGCATAATTCAAGTGCCTGGTCGATTTTTGCTTGATCCGTATCCAGGGTTGCGGTTTGAATGGTCTGATTTGATATCTCTTGGGTTGCGTCTTGATTGGGCTGGGTATCGGTTTGTACGGGGGCGATGTCGGGAACCAATGTTTCAGTGGGCGTTGTCTGGGCAGCTTCAGATGCCGGGGGAGTGCTCTGGAACGGGACATCGATTGTCGGGTGAGTGATCTGACACCCGGTTAAAATAAGACAAATGCCTAAGACTGCGATTAGATTGACAGGCTTCATAGGGCTCCTTGGATTTTGCGCTAATTTAACTATTGTTGAAGAATTGTACAAATTCATTAATTGAAAAAATGCGGAATGTCAATAAAAAACACGTAAAACTATTGTGTTTTAAGGGTTTTGGATAAAATTTTTTGAAAAATAGGGGGTAGGAACCCCAAATCTGTATGCTACCTAAATAGGAGGTGGTTAAATGACATCGGGGATTCTGGACTAAAAAAAGGTGGTACTGTTTTATAAAAAAGACGTATTTCAGAGTTTTTGATATGTTTTAGGGGGGAATTATAAATTTGGCATATTATTTTATATTAATCGGGTGTAATATCCATTAGGTCGTATATATATTGATTTGCCAAACCATGGTCGCTTTGATATTATCTCCCGGTCTTTTTGAAGCGGCGTTGAATTCGTTGCAGCTGAAAAAGCCGATATAGCTCAGTTGGTAGAGCATCTCACTTGTAATGAGAATGTCCTCCGTTCGATTCGGGGTATCGGCTCCAAGACTTAACTATGGTGGGGTTCCCGAGTGGTCAAAGGGATCAGACTGTAAATCTGACGGCTCAGCCTTCGGAGGTTCAAATCCTCCCCCCACCACCAAAAGTAACATGTAGGAGATCTGCATCAGTTGGTCGTTACTACATAGTCACTTGGACTATATAAAGTTTCATCCCGAAGCGGGAGTAGCTCAGTTGGTAGAGCTTCAGCCTTCCAAGCTGAATGTCGCGAGTTCGAACCTCGTCTCCCGCTCCATGCGCAATCTCCGCAGGTATAATGCTTAGGATATGAGATGCCCATGTAGCTCAGTCGGTAGAGCGCTTCCTTGGTAAGGAAGAGGTTCACCAGTTCAATTCTGGTCATGGGCTCCAAAATAATATCAGTCTTTGGTAAAAGAAAGAAGCGGAGATTCTGTATTTTTTAGTTTTCCTCCCTTAATCAAACTTCTTTTTTTGCCAATACGATTTTATTTTTCCAATAAGTGTGATATGTATGTCGATTGTGTGTTGAAATATCGACAAGCTATTTAAAAACTGTTTAGAATAAATGTCATAGGGGTTTAGAGTGGATAGAGTACTTATTGCTCTTGCATGTACTGAGTGCAAGAGAAGAAATTATACAACGACCAAGAATAAGCGGAAGACTCCGGACAAGATCGAGTTTAAAAAGTACTGCAAGTTTTGCAACAAACATCTCGTTCACAAGGAAACCAAGATTAAATAGTTTATATGCAGGTCAGTAGCTCCAATTGGTAGAGCGCCGGTCTCCAAAACCGGATGTTGGGGGTTCGACTCCCTCCTGACCTGCCAATTTATTTTTTGATGCCCCATTTGGGCAGGCCTAACGGGTGACATATGTCAAAATTGCAGAAAAAAAAGACGTTAGCAGATAAGAAAAAACGTAAAACCGGGGGTGACCAGGAAAATGGAGTTGCTGTTGCAGCGCCTGCATCACCTGTAAAACCGTCTTCGAGTGGTGTCGTGGCCAAATCGAAAACTGAGAAGTCGGTCGTGAATCCCGGTGACGGCAGTCTTTTTTCAAAGGCAGCAGAGTTCCTCCGGGAGGTTCAAGTTGAGTTGAAAAAAGTAACCTGGCCTACACGTACGCAAACAACCGGGACAACTGTGGTGGTTATCGTTTTTGTGTTTGTGGTCGCCGCCTTCCTTGGGCTGTTTGATTTTAGTCTTTCCAGGCTTGTACAGATCGTCCTTACCTAGATTAAGGAGAGCAGCATGGCTTTAAGATGGTATGTGGTTCATGTCTATTCCGGCCATGAGCAAAAAGTAAAGGTGGCGCTGGAAGAAAAAATTCAAGGATCCCGGTACCCTGAGAAATTCGGAGATATTCTTATTCCCACCGAGAGTGTGGTTGAACTGGTGGATGGTAAGCGAAGAGAATCTTCTAGAAAATTTTATCCGGGATATATTTTGGTTCGAATGCATCTGGACAATGAAACGTGGCACATCGTCAGCTCAACTGCGAAAGTGACCGGATTTCTGGGTGGTAAGAACAAGCCCGCACCTATCTCGGACAGAGAAGCTCAAGCGATCATCGATAGGATGACCCAGGGTAAAGAAACGCCCCAGCCCAGATACTTTTTTGAGCCTGGAGACGAAGTGCGGGTGATTGACGGTCCTTTTTCCAATTTTGACGGTACCATTGAAGAAGTGTCTCCGGATAAAGAAAAGGTGAAAGTTCTGGTGAGTATTTTTGGGCGGGCAACCCCGGTTGAGTTGAATTTTATACAAGTGACCAAAATCTAAATTCGGTAGTGAATAGCGAGTTTCAGGAGTATTAAAATGGCAAAAAAAGTAATGACACAAATCAAGCTTCAGGTCGAAGCGGGTAAGGCGAACCCTTCACCTCCCATCGGTCCTGCGCTGGGACAGCATGGTGTGAATATCATGGATTTCTGCAAGGCATTCAATGCAAGGACTGCTAATGATGCCGGCTCAATCATCCCTGTTGTGATCACTGTCTACCAGGATCGGTCTTTTAGCTTTATCACCAAAACGCCCCCTGCTTCCAGATTACTTCTGGCGGCTGCCAAAATCACCAAAGGCTCTGGAGAGCCCAACCGGGAAAAGGTTGGTAAGGTTACTCGTGATCAAGTCGTGGCTATTGCAGAGACCAAAAAAGAAGACTTGAATGCCGGTGATATTGACGCTGCCGTCAGGATTATCGAAGGTACTGCAAGAAGTATGGGTATAGAAGTCGTTTAACTATTAATAAAAGAGTGAAGAAAAATGCCTAAGCGGAGTAAAAAACATATCGAAGCACTGAAAAAAGTCGATAAGACGGTTCAGTATGGTCCTAAAGATGCCTTGGAGCTTGCTGTATCTTCAAGCTACGCCAAGTTTGATGAAACTGTGGATGTGGCGGTAAGACTGGGTGTTGACCCGCGGCATGCAGATCAGATGGTGCGCGGCACTGTTGCCCTGCCCAATGGTCTGGGTAAAGAGGTAAAAGTTCTGGTATTTGCCAAGGGAGAAAAGGAGCAGGAAGCCCTTGACGCTGGCGCGGATTTTATCGCCACTGACGAGGTCGTCGAAAAAATCAAAGCGGGGTGGTTTGGGTTTGACAAAGCCATTGCAACACCAGACATGATGGGGACAGTGGGCAAACTTGGCCGTGTGCTTGGTCCTCGGGGCTTGATGCCCAATGCAAAAACCGGTACCGTTACCTTTGAACTTGGAAAGGCCATTGAAGAGCTTAAGGCCGGTAAAATTGATTTCAGGGTTGAAAAGGCGGGCATTGTTCATGTCCCCGTAGGAAAGGTCTCCTTTGGCGCTGATAAACTGCTTGAAAATGTTAAGGCGTTTCTGGATAAGATTGTTGCCCTGAAACCGGCCGCTGCAAAAGGGACTTACCTGAAATCCATTTCGATTTCTTCAACGATGGGGCCTGGCATTAAAGTCGATCCTTCGTTGATTTAATAATGAAGGGGTCTTAATCTTTAAGTTACGGCCTCTTTATCAGTTTCAAACCTGTCATAGACAGTAGGTGCATGTGGTTATGCATAATCGGATTTGCCGGCCTGCCGAGACGAAAAAATTATATCTTGTTTTGGTTTCGTTGGCACCTTCGACGTATTTTATGAATGGAAGGAGGTGTAAGTAATTGCTGAACATATCTCAGAAAAAAGAGCTAGTTGAAAGGCTTTCAAAGCAGCTTGCTGATGCTGAAATTTCAGTACTGGTGGACTACAAAGGGTTAACCGTTCTCCAGATCACTGAACTTCGGGCGAAACTCAGGGCAGCGGGTGTTCAAATGGAGGTGGTTAAGAACACCCTCATGCGACTTGCGTCCAAAGGGACCGATTCCGAACTCCTTGAGGCGCTTTGTAAAGGCCCTAACGCAGTTGTCGTCTCCCAGGACGACCCCGTCGCCCCTGCAAAGATCCTTGTAGAGTTTGCAAAAGACAATGAGAAGCTGGAAATTAAGGGCGCCGCCATGGGCGGAAAGCTTCTCAGCGTGGCAGAAGTCGAGCAATTGGCAAAAATGCCGTCCAAAGAAGATCTGCTTGCGCAACTGGTTTACACGATCAACGCTGTGCCCACCAATTTGGTCAACGTTCTATCTGGTGTGCCCAGGTCTTTTGTCAATGTGCTTAATGCTGTTAAAGATCAAAAAGACGCCGCTTAGTCTAAACCCAACCCAACAAAATTAATTTTTAGAAAACGATATATATCGTGTCAATTTCAGGAGTATAAAATGGCTGATATCACAAAAGATGATGTTATTGAATTTATTGCAAACATGAGTGTTCTGGAGCTGTCAGAACTGGTAAAAGAACTTGAAGAAAAATTTGGCGTATCTGCGGCTGCACCTGTTATGATGGGTGCTGCAATGCCAGCCGATGGTGCTGCAGGTGCCGCTGCTGAAGAGAAAACCGAATTCGACGTTATCCTTGAGTCCATTGGTGACAAGAAAATCAACGTTATCAAGGAAGTTCGCGCCATCACCGGTCTTGGCCTGAAAGAAGCCAAAGCCTTGGTTGAAGAAGCACCCAAAGCAGTTAAAGAAGGCATTGCAAAAGACGAAGCCGAAAAGGTCAAAGAACAACTTGAGGGTGCAGGCGCTCAGGTATCTGTAAAATAGTTTTGCAAAGCTGATTTGCATCAACTTTGTGCATGAAACTATGTGCGGGGGCAAGGCAATTGTGCCATGTCTCCGCTTTTACCGTTGGAAAAACTCACACGGGGAGATATCATGACCGGAAGTCTTTTGACGAATAAGCGTGTTAGAAAAGAGTTTGGCAGTAAAAAGAAAATCATAGACATTCCCGATCTGATCGGGATGCAGCGCAATTCTTTTGAGAGTTTTCTCCAGAGAGATTTACTTCCCCAGGACAGAGAGGATAAGGGGCTTCATGCCGTATTTAAATCGGTATTCCCCATAAAAGATTTTACCGATACCGCCTCCCTTGAATATGTGTCCTATTCCTTTGGGGAATCCAAGCACTCCATGAAAGAGTGTATCAGTCGTGGCATGACCTACGACATTCCCGTGAACATCAGGGTTCGGCTTGTGGTCTATGACAATGACAAGGACACCGGTCTGTCCACTATCCGGGACATCAAAGAACAGGAAATTTATTTTGGGACGATCCCTTTGATGACCCCTCGGGGAACGTTCATTATTAATGGCACAGAGCGTGCTGTGGTCAGTCAGCTTCACCGGTCTTCCGGTGTATTTTTTGACCATGACAAGGGGAAAAACTATTCCTCCGGTAAAATTATCTATAATGCCAGAATTATTCCAGTCCGCGGGTCCTGGATTGATATGGAAATCGACGCCAAGGATATTGTAAATATCCGCATTGACAGACGCAGAAAATTTCCGGTTTCAATTTTGTTCAAGGCCTTTGGGTATACCAGCGAAGATATCCTTGACTTCTTTTACACCAAAGAGAAGATCAAACGGGTGAATGGATCTTTCTTTAGAGAATTTATCCCTGAAAATTTGGCCCGTCAGCGCTCAGATTTTGATATTAAATCCCCTGAAAGTGGTGAGGTGATTGTCAAGGCTGGCCGTATTTTTACGAAAAGAGCGCTTCGGCAGCTTGAAAAAGAGAACCTGGAATTTATTCCCATTTCCGATGATGCACTCTTAGATAAAGGCTTTGCTAAAAATTATTTTGATGAAGATGGAGAGAAAATACGCTTTAAAGCCGGTGAGGTGATCACCGAATCAACCCTTGAAACGTTTGAAGAATACGACGTTGAGGAATTCGAAATCCTCTATGTGGATCAGCGCAGTTCAGATTCCATGCGAAAGACCTTGGTCTCGGATAAAATTGATACCAAAGAAGAAGCCCTCATGGATATTTATCGTCGGCTCAGGCCCGGTAACCCGGCCACTATAGAGGTGGCACAGGATTTCATTGACCATCTGTTTTTCCGTCAGGCGTATTACGATCTTTCTAAAGTCGGGCGGCTGAAGATGAATCACAGGCTTGGTGTGAATACCAGAATTGATGTGAAAACCCTGAGAAAAGAGGATGTGCTGCTGACCGCCGCGACCTTGATCGAACTCAAAGATACCCAGGGGCAGGTTGACGATATTGACCACCTGGGTAACCGGCGTGTCCGCGCGGTGGGAGAGTTGCTGGAAAACCATTACCGCATCGGGCTTGTCCGCATGGAACGGGCCATTAAGGAAAAGATGAGTATGCAGGAAGTGGACGCCATGATGCCCCACGATCTCATCAACCCCAAACCCGTTTCCGCAGTGGTTCGGGAGTTTTTCGGTACTTCTCAGCTGTCCCAGTTCATGGATCAGACCAATCCTTTGTCAGAAACCACCCATAAGCGGCGGCTTTCGGCATTGGGACCTGGTGGATTGACCCGTGAACGTGCCGGATTTGAGGTGCGTGACGTACACCCGTCCCATTACGGCCGGATTTGTCCTATTGAAACTCCTGAAGGGCCAAACATTGGGCTGATTGTTTCGCTGTGTACCTTTGCCCGGGTGAACGATTTTGGATTTATTGAAACCCCGTTTCGTGTTGCCGATGAGGGGAAGGCCAGTACAAAAATTAAACACCTGAGTGCCTTTGAGGAAAAAGAACATCCCATTGCACAGGCCAATGCGCCCTTGGATGCGGATGGGAAATTTATCAATCCCACCGTTTCTGCCAGGGTGGCCGGTGAGTATGAAATGGTCGCACCTCAGGATGTAAAGTTCATGGACGTGGCACCCAACCAATTGGTGTCAGTGTCTGCCTCCTTGATTCCCTTCCTTGAAAATGATGATGCCAACCGTGCCCTCATGGGATCGAACATGCAGCGCCAGGCAGTGCCGCTGATCCAGAGTGAGGCGCCTTTGGTGGGGACAGGCATGGAAGCTGTGGTGGCCCGGGATTCTGGGGTGACCATCGTTGCCGAGTGCGACGGTGTGGTTGTGGATGTGGATTCCAAACGCATTGTTGTCAAAAACGAGGATCCCAAAGACGGGCAATTTGAGAAAGCCGTTTCAATTTACAATTGCACGAAATTTGTCCGATCGAACCAGAATACATGCTTCAACCACAGACCCATTGTAGAAAAAGGGGAATGGGTGAAAAAAGGACAGGTAATTGCGGACGGCCCCTCAACGGAACTGGGTGAGTTGGCGTTGGGTAAAAACGTCACCGTCGCATTTATGCCCTGGGATGGATATAACTACGAGGATTCAATCCTTGTCAGTGAACGCCTGGTCAAAGACGGGGTGTATACCTCTGTTCATGTCGAAGAGTTTGAAGTGCTTGCCCGGGATACCAAGCTGGGTAAAGAGGAGATCACCCGAGATATCCCCAATGTCGGTGAGGAGGCCCTTAAAAATCTTGATGAGAGCGGTATCATCCGGCTCGGTGCCGAGGTTAAGGCCGGTGATATCCTTGTGGGTAAAATAACCCCTAAGGGAGAAACCCAACTCTCGCCGGAAGAGAAGTTGCTCCGGGCTATTTTTGGCGAAAAAGCCGGGGATGTGAAAGATACCTCTTTGTGTGTGCCTCCCGGCGTAAAAGGTAAAGTCATTGATGCAAAGGTCTTTTCCCGCCGCGGTTTGCCTAAGGATGACCGAACCCGGCAGATTGAAGATGAGGAAATTGAGCGATTTGAAAAGGACCGGGATGATGAAATTAAAATCATCACCGAGGTGGGACGGGAAAAGGCAGAATCACTGCTTAACGGGCAGGTGCTGTCCAATGATCTGGAGCGCAACGGCAAAGTGCTGGTAAAAGCCGGCACGACGATCACACCCGGCGTATTTGAGAAGGTGTCGGTTGCCATTCTGGTGAATGTGGTGGTGGATGATGCGGAGCTCACCGAGCGGGCCCAGGTGATATTTGAAAAGGCCCAGGAACAGATTAAAAAAGCCAGGGAACACTTCAACCGCCAGGTGTCCAGATTTGAAAAGGGGGATGATCTGCCCCCTGGTGTTCTGAAACTGATCAAAATTTCTGTGGCCATGGAACGGGTTCTGTCTGTGGGCGATAAGATGGCCGGCCGCCATGGGAACAAGGGCGTGGTGTCAAGGATTCTCAGGGTCGAAGACCTGCCTTATTTTGCCGACGGTCGTCCTGTGGATATGGTGCTGAACCCCTTGGGCGTTCCCTCCCGTATGAACGTGGGGCAGATTCTTGAAATTCATTTGGGACATGCTGCATTTGCCTTAGGGCAGCAGATCGATGAACTGATCGAAGAAAAGAAAATGGATGCCCTTAGAGAGAAAGTCAGATCCATATTTACCCTGACCCAAAAACAAAGAGAGGGTCAGGTGGACGATGCGATTGCAAATGACATTGACGCTATGGATGAAGACAAGTTGCTGAAGTTTGCAAGTCTGTATCGAAGGGGGGTTCATACGGCTACACCGGTATTTGATGGTGCAACCGAGGAGGAAATTAAAGAGTTGATTACACTGGCGGGGTCTAACCCCTCGGGTCAGTCGGTTCTTTATGACGGCCGGACCGGCGAACCATTTGATAAACCGGTTACCGTTGGTACCATGTATATGCTCAAGCTTCACCATTTGGTGGATGATAAGCTGCATGCCCGGTCCATCGGACCTTACTCACTGGTAACCCAGCAACCCTTGGGCGGTAAGGCTCAATTTGGCGGTCAGCGTCTTGGGGAGATGGAAGTCTGGGCGATGGAAGCCTATGGGGCCGCACATGCACTCCAGGAATTCCTCACTGTGAAATCCGATGATATGACCGGCCGTACGCGCATGTACGAAAAAATTGTAAAAGGCCAGAACGTTCTTGAACCTGGTATGCCTGAATCTTTCAGAGTATTAACCAAAGAGCTTAACGCACTGGGTCTGGACATCAATCTTTTAGAAGGAAGTAAGTAAGGAGAAGACATTGGACAACATTTATGATTTCTTCGCAAAACCCAAAGATCCTAGGATTTATCAAGGCGTTCAAATCAGTTTGGCATCTTCCGACCAGATCCGTGAGTGGTCCCACGGTGAGATAAAAAAACCGGAAACCATTAATTATAGAACCTTTAAACCGGAACGGGATGGTCTGTTCTGTGCTAAGGTGTTCGGGCCCACTAAGGATTATGAGTGCAATTGTGGCAAGTATAAACGCATGAAGCACCGTGGTGTGGTTTGCGAAAAATGTGGGGTTGAGGTCATTCAGTCTAAAGTTAGGCGGGATAGAATGGCCCATATTGAGCTGGCGTCCCCCGTGTCTCACATTTGGTTTTTAAAGAGCCTGCCATCTAAAATTGGCAATGTTCTGGATCTGACGCTTAAAAATCTGGAGAAGGTGCTTTACTTTGACTCATATATTGTCATTGATCCCAAAGACACCGGACTGAAAAAACTTCAGCTGCTTTCTGATGATCAGTATTATGAAGCCCTGGATACGTTTGGCGAAGATGCCTTTGAAGCAGGGATCGGGGCTGAGTCTATTTTGACCTTGCTTGGTGAGATTGATCTTCAGGCCGTTCATGATGAGCTCAAAGAAGAGATTGGTCTGACCAAATCCGTTGCCAAGCAGCAAAAAATGGCCAAACGACTAAAGGTGATTGATGCCTTCCTGAACTCAGGGCTGGAGCCCACTCGGATGATTCTGACGGCCTGCCCGATTTTACCGCCGGATTTGCGTCCTCTGGTTCCCCTTGAGGGCGGGCGATTTGCCACTTCAGACCTCAACGATCTTTACAGGCGGGTACTGAACAGGAATAACCGTCTCAAACGCCTGGTGGATCTCAATGCACCGGACATCATTGTCCGGAACGAGAAACGAATGCTGCAAGAAGCTGTAGACGTTCTTTTTGATAATGGGCGTCACGGCCGTGTCGTGACCGGTACGAACAAGCGACCGCTAAAATCCCTGTCTGATACCTTGAAAGGCAAGCAGGGCAGATTCCGTCAGAACCTGCTGGGTAAACGTGTGGACTATTCCGGTCGTACCGTTATCACCGTGGGATCTGAGCTGAGGCTCCACCAGTGCGGCATCCCAAAGAAAATGGCCCTTGAGCTGTTCAAGCCGTTTATCTACAATTATCTTGAGCAAAAAGGCCTGGTGTCTACCGTTAAGAGCGCCAAAAAAATGGTGGAACGGGAAGAGACTGAAGTCTGGGATGCACTTGAAGCCGTTGTAAAGGAATATCCAGTAATGCTCAACCGGGCGCCCACCCTTCATCGTCTTGGCTTTCAGGCATTTGAACCGGTGCTTATTGAGGGTAAGGCAATTCAGCTTCATCCCTTGGTGTGCCCGGCATTTAATGCGGATTTTGACGGTGATCAGATGGCGGTCCATGTGCCCTTGTCCTTGGAGTCTCAACTTGAAGCTCGGGTAATGATGCTGTCTACCAACAACATTCTTTCTCCCGCCAATGGCCAGCCCATCATCGTTCCAACCCAGGATATTGTTCTCGGGATCTACTACATGACGCGCGCCATGAATAACCAAAAAGGGGAAGGGGTGACCTTTTCAAGTCTTGAAGAGGTCCGGTATGCCTTTGATGCGGGTGAAGTGAGTCTTCATGCGAAAATCAAGGTCCGTATTGATGGCGAGATCTATGAAACGACGACTGGCCGCACCCTGCTTTGGGAAACCATTCCTGGCGATACACTGCTGAATATGGCCCGAATCCGTACCGATACCCTTGAAGATTGCGAGGCTGCGCTTGCGGCGCTTAAGGCCGGCGAAGATTTTGACGTTGTCCTTGAAAAATACGGTGACGAAGAGATTAAAAAGACTCGAGGCGTTACCGGGATTCTAACCCGCAAAGAGTTTAAAAATATTTTTCAGGTGTCCGATATCGTGGTCGAACAGCTCTATGGTATGAAACAGGACCAGTTTACAAATGTTCGGCTGGTGGGAGAAAAATATACCATTTTCAAAGTTGAAGAGCGCAACTCTACCCTGCCGTTTACTTTGGTCAACAAGCTTATGGATAAGGGCTCAATCGTTAAAATGATTGATTATGCCTACCGAAATATTGGGCTTAAAGAAACCGTCATTCTGTCTGACCGTCTCAAGGATATCGGTTACAAGTATTCAACCCTTGGTGGTCTGTCCATTTGTGTGGATGATATGATTATCCCTGATAAAAAATGGGAGCTTGTGGGCAATGCTGAAAAGAGTATTGAAGATATTAAAAATCAGTATTCCGAAGGCCTGATCACCCAAGGCGAAAAATACAATAAGGTGGTTGATATCTGGGCCCAGGCCACAGATGACATTGCCAACGCCATGATGGAAGTGATGAAAAATCCGCCGCATAAGGGAGGGGAAAAAGATCAGGAGGAGCTGAACGCGGTGTATGTCATGGCAGACTCCGGTGCTCGTGGGTCTAAGGATCAGATGCGGCAGTTGGCTGGCATGCGTGGCTTGATGGCCAAACCGTCGGGTGAAATCATTGAAAATCCCATCACCGCATGTTTCCGTGAAGGGCTTTCAGTGCTTCAGTACTTCATTTCTACCCATGGTGCCCGTAAGGGCCTGGCAGATACGGCCCTTAAAACTGCGAACTCAGGCTATTTGACCCGTCGGCTGGCAGACGTAGGGCAAGACTGCACCATTGTCGAAACCGACTGTGGTACCATTAACGGTATTGAAGTTGAAGCCCTTTATGAAGGCGGCGAGATTATCCAGACATTGGGGGAAAGGATTCTCGGTCGTGTTACCCAGGAAGAGATCAGAGATCCCTATTCCGATGAATTTATTGTCGGCGTTGACACAGAACTTGACGAATCCCATGTGGCCAAAATTGAGGCGGCAGGGGTTCAGAAGGTTAAAATTCGTTCCGTGTTGACCTGCAACTCCAAATTCGGGGTTTGCTCTCGCTGTTACGGCAGGGATCTGGCTCATGGTGCGGCCGTTGAAATTGGCCAGGCCATCGGAATTGTTGCGGCCCAGTCCATTGGGGAGCCAGGCACCCAGTTGACCATGCGGACCTTCCATATCGGTGGTACGGCATCCCGTAAAGTTGAGGTGGCGGAAATTAAAGCGCGGGTTGGGGGCATTCTCAAATACAATGACGATATTCAGACCGTTGTCACTGCCGATGGTGAGGTTATCGTTATGAACCGTAAAGGCGGCGGGGTCACTATCGTGAGTGAAGATGGGCGTGAGCGTGCCAGAGAGACTGTTATTTACGGTGCGACACTGCATCTTAAAAACGGTCAGAGCGTTGAGCCCAACGATATCATTGCATCCTGGGACCCGTTCACCACACCCATTATCACTGAAGTGTCCGGCCGTGTGCGGTTTGCAGACATCATTGTCGGCAACACGGTTCAAGAACAGATTGACCCGGTCACCGGTAAGGTCTCAAGAACCATTATTGAGGGCAAGGATGCTGAAATTCGACCCCAGATTTCAGTGAGAGATCAGGATGGTCGGACGGTGAAACTGCCAAATTCAAAAACACCAGCACGGTATTACCTACCGGTCAATGCGATACTGACCGTTGAAGAAGATGATCAAATCATGGCTGGTGACGTTATTGCCAAGCTGCCCCGTGCCACCACAAAGACCAAAGATATCACCGGCGGTCTGCCCCGGGTTGCGGAGTTGTTTGAGGTCCGTAAACCCAAAGATCCCACGGTACTGACTGAAATAGACGGCTATGTGACGGTCTCTAAGGGCACTAAGGGGCGTCAGAATGTCACCGTTACGCCGACGGATGTGGGAGAAAAGAAAGAGTACTTAATCCCTAAAGGGCAGCATGTGTCTGTTTATGATGGAGATTATGTCAAGGCGGGGGATCAGCTTATGGCGGGTTCTGCCAATCCACAGGATATCATGAACATTATGGGAGAAGTGGCACTGGCCAAATACCTGGTGGACGAAGTGCAGGAGGTTTACAGGCTCCAGGGCGTGCGCATCAACGATAAACACATCGAGGTGGTAATCCGCCAGATGATGCGTCGTGTAAAGGTTATCAGCCCCGGTGATACGGATTTTATTCCAGAAGAACAAGTGGATCGGATCCTGTTTGAAGAGAAAAACCGTGAAGTGGCCATGAGCGGCGGAGAACCCGCCAAGGGTGAACCTCTCATCCTTGGGATTACCAAGGCATCATTATCCACGGATAGTTTCCTTTCTGCAGCATCATTCCAGGAAACCACCAAGGTGCTGACATTGGCCGCCATTGAGGGTAAATACGACAGCCTCAAGGGGTTGAAGGAAAATGTTGTGATGGGGCGTTTGATCCCTGCCGGAACCGGCTTCCCAGAGTACCGGAACATTGAAGTGGGTTACGGAGAAGTGGCACAAGTGTAGAAAAATAAATTTTGCTTGACTTTATTTTAATCTGAAATTAGAATTAAATATTTTGTCGTGTATGGCGACGTATTTTATTTTGACAAGGAGCGTTGGGAAAGTTATGCCGACCATTAATCAATTGGTAAGAAAAGGAAGAAAGAAAGCAGAGAAAAAGGTGAATACACCTGCTTTGCAGGGTGGCCCCCAGAAACGCGGTGTGTGTACCCGTGTGTACACATCTACCCCTAAAAAGCCGAACTCCGCTTTGAGAAAAGTGGCCAGGGTGCGTTTGACGACCGGCATGGAAGTTGCGGCTTATATCCCTGGTATGGGTCATAACCTTCAGGAGCACTCTGTTGTTCTTGTCAGGGGCGGCAGGGTAAAGGACCTTCCAGGTGTACGCTATCATATTGTTCGAGGTGCGCTTGATACGCTGGGTGTGGATGACAGGCGTCAAGGCCGGTCTAAATACGGTGCAAAGCGTCCGAAGTAATCATAAGAATTAAGAAACTTTGGTGGACATGACAAATGGCTGAAAAATTAGTAATAAAAGAAAATTTTATGCAGGATGCCTCGCAGGAAGAAAAGCTTGCGTCCAAGTTTATTAACTGTGTTATGAAGGACGGCAAGAAAAACGCTGCGCGAAAAGTGGTAACCGATGCATTGATGATCGCCGAAGATAAAGTGGGGGAACCCGCTTTGGATGTGTTTAAGAAAGCAATTGACAATATCAGGCCTTCTGTTGAGGTGAAATCCAGAAGAATCGGCGGGTCCACCTATCAAGTGCCCACTGATATCAAACCCGGTCGGCAGACGGCCTTGGCATTCAGGTGGTTGATCACCTTTAGCCGAAACCGATCTGAAAAGGGGTTTGCTAAAAAACTGGCTGCCGAATTGCTTGATGCATACAATCAGAGAGGCGGCGCAATTAAAAAGAAAGAAGATACACACAAAATGGCTGAAGCAAACAAAGCTTTTGCCCATTTCAGGTGGTAAATATTTAAGGAATATCTTTATAACATTCCACAGGAGGAATACAGAAGATGGCTAAGGAAAAATTTGAGCGGACTAAACCGCATGTTAACATACAAAACTTGCGGGCCTTAAAGGTCATGGTGAATTTGTTCCCTTCGATGAGATTGACAAGGCGCCCGAGGAAAGAGAACGTGGTATTACCATCGCTACCGCTCATGTTGAGTACGAAACTGAAGGTCGCCATTATGCCCACGTTGATTGCCCGGGCCATGCTGACTATATTAAAAACATGATCACTGGTGCCGCTCAGATGGACGGTGCGATTCTCGTTGTGTCTGCAGATGACGGCCCAATGCCCCAGACCCGTGAACACATTCTGCTTGCCCGTCAGGTTGGTGTGCCCAAAATTGTTGTTTTCCTGAACAAATGCGACATGGTTGATGACGAAGAGTTGATTGAGCTGGTTGAAATGGAACTTCAGGAACTGCTGGATACCTATGAATTCCCTGGAGATGAAACGCCGATTATTCGTGGCTCTGCTCTGAAGGCACTGGAATGCGACGATGTGGCGGCAGATGAAGCTGCACCCATTTTCAAGCTGCTGGACACCCTTGATGAATATGTGCCCGAGCCTGAAAGAGATACAGCGAAACCATTCCTGATGCCCATTGAAGATGTGTTTTCCATCTCCGGTCGTGGTACCGTTGTGACAGGGCGTGTCGAGCGTGGTGTGATCAAAACCGGTGAAGAAGTTGAAATTGTGGGTATTCGTGAGACTGCCAAGACCACGTGTACCGGTGTTGAGATGTTTAGAAAGTTGCTGGACGAGGGACAGGCTGGGGACAACGTCGGTCTGCTGCTCCGTGGGACCAAGCGTGATCAGGTTGAACGCGGCCAGGTTGTATGTAAACCTGGTTCCATCACGCCACATACCAAGTTTAAAGCAGAAATGTATGCATTGTCCAAAGAGGAAGGCGGTCGCCATACCCCCTTCTTCACCGGCTATAGACCTCAATTCTTCTTTAGAACCACAGATATCACTGGCGTGTTGACTCTGGAAGAAGGCGTTGAAATGATTATGCCTGGCGACAATGCCACCATCAATGTTGAGCTGATTAACCCCATCGCCATGGAAAAAGAACTCCGGTTCGCTATCCGTGAGGGGGGCCGCACTGTTGGTGCGGGTGTTGTCGGCGAAATTGTAGAATAAGAAAGAACGAAACGATATGTTGAAGACAAAAATTAGAATTCGGCTCAAGGCTTATGACCATAAGCTGCTTGATCAGTCTTCAGTAGATATTGTTGATACCGCAAGGAAAACCGGCGCCAGAATCGTGGGGCCGGTTCCCCTTCCCACCCGGATCAATAAATTTACTGTGTTGCGTTCTCCCCATGTGAATAAAAAATCTCGTGAACAATTTGAGATCAGAACGCACAAAAGAATGATGGATATTCTTGAGCCCACACAACAGACTGTTGACGCGTTGATGAAGCTGGATCTTTCCCCTGGCGTTGACGTTGAAATTAAATTATAGGTCATTAACAGGAACAAAACGGATATGAGTGCATTAATTGGAAAGAAGATCGGGATGACCAATGTGTTTTCCGCCGATGGAAAACTCGTTCCTGTTACTGTGTTGCAGGTCGGCCCCTGCGTGGTGACCCAGGTAAAAACCAAAGAAACCGACGGATACACCGCATTGCAGCTGGGTTTCGATGAAAAACCCGTAGAACGTTTGAATAAACCCATCGCCGGGCATCTGAAAAAAACAACTGATAAGGGGTTCAGGGTACTAAAAGAATTCAGAACCGATGCTGTTGAAGATGTTGAGGCCGGTGCGGTTTTGGGCGTTGATATGTTCGCCGTTGGTGATAAGGTCACTGTGACCGGGACCTCAAAGGGGCGCGGCTTTCAGGGAACTATTAAACGACACGGATTTTCCCGTGGGCCTGAGACACATGGTAACAGAAATCACCGGAAGCCTGGTTCAGTCGGTAATTCCGCATGGCCTGGAAAAATTATCAAAGGTAAGAAAATGCCCGGTCACATGGGTGTGGATAAGACGACTGTAAAAAACCTTACAATAGTAGATATTAGGCAGGACGATAATCTCCTTTTGGTCAAGGGTGCTGTCCCTGGCTTTAAAACGGGTATTGTTGAAGTGCGCAAAGCTGAAGCTAAATAATTATAGTTTTTTTCAGCGACCAACTGATTGGATACGCATCGGCGTAGTATCCGTCAAAAAAATGTAAGATTTACAAAATCATAGACTAAAAAGCGGCTATGGGTATTGCAAAACATCTCGCAGTGATGCATAGCTGATCAAAAATTAAAGAGGAAGAATAATGGCTGCTGTCGATGTATTAAACAGTGCAGGCAATAAAGTGTCTGAAACAGAGCTGCCTGATGATATTTTCAGCGTACCGGTCAAAGCCGGGTCCATCAAATCCCCCCTTAGAAAAGGCGGCGGCGTGATTTTTGGTCCGTCTCCGCGATCCTATACCATCAAGGTGCCCAAAAAGGTTCGAAAACTCGCTTTGAAGATGGCATTGAGCACCAAGCTTAACGACGAACATCTTTTTGTCATTGACGCCCTTGAACTCGAAGAAATTAAAACCAAAGCACTGGTTCAAATTCTTGAGACACTGAATCTTGACGATCTTCTCATTGTCTCGGATACGGATGATGAAAAACTGCTTCTTTCTTCGAGAAACATTCCTGATGTCAAGGTGATCAAAACCTCAGGTCTGAATGTGTATGACATTTTAAAGTTTAAAAACCTTCTGGTGGTCGAACCCAGCATTGAGAACATCAAAGGGAGATTGAGCTAAGATGAGAGAATATGACATCCTCAGAGGACCTGTTGTCACTGAAAAAACAACCCTTCAAAAAGAACTTAATAACCAGATTACCTTTAAAGTAGATAAACGGGCCAACCGTGTCGAAATCAAGGATGCTGTGGAAAAAGCCTTTAATACACAAGTAAAGCAGGTGAGAACCGTGCAAGTGAAAGGCAAGGTTAAACAGCGTGGCAGAATTGTCGGTAAAAGAAACGACTGGAAAAAGGCTATCGTTACCTTGATGCCGGGACAGAGAATCGATTTTTTTGAAGGTGTGTAAAGAGGTGTAAATATGTCAACAATAGTTAAGACAAAACCGACTTCGCCAGGAAGACGCGCTCAGGAATACCTTTCTTTTGAAGAAATTACCAAGACCAAGCCTGAACGCAGCCTGACTAAAAAACTTAAAAATCGGTCTGGCCGCAATTCCAACGGAAGAATCACTGCCAAACACAGAGGCGGTGGGGCGAAGAAAATATATCGTATTATCGACTTCAAACGGGACAAGGACGGCATCCCTGCCAAGGTATCTGCCATTGAATACGATCCCAACAGATCTGCTCGTATTGCATTGCTGGTCTATGCAGACGGTGAGAAAAGATACATTCTGGCGCCTTTGGATGTGAAAGTCGGGGATATTCTTGAAACCGGTCCTGATGCAGATATTAAACCCGGTAACTGCCTGCCCCTGGAAAACATCCCTACAGGCACTCGGATTCATAATATTGAGCTTAAGCAACATAAAGGCGGGCAGATCGTTAGATCCGCAGGTGCTTACGCCAGGTTGATGGCCAAAGAAGGCACCTATGCCCAGGTCCTGCTGCCTTCCGGTGAAGTTCGAATGATTCATCTCAAGTGTAAGGCAACCATTGGCCGTGTCGGTAACGAAAAACACGGTGACGTGAGTATTGGTAAAGCCGGCCGATCCCGCTGGATGGGCAAAAGACCCTCTGTCAGAGGTGTGGCCATGAACCCGGTTGACCATCCCATGGGTGGTGGTGAAGGCCGGTCTTCAGGCGGTCGTCAGCCCTGTACACCCTGGGGCGTTCCCACTAAGGGTAAAAGAACCCGCAAGAATGCCAGAACGGATCAGTACATTGTCAAAAGAAGGGCTAAAAGAAAATAATAGGTGAATAATTATGCCAAGATCATTGAAAAAAGGAATAAAGTTATTAAAACCTGGTCTAGACGGTCTACCATTTTTCCTGAGATGGTTGGAATCACCTTTGCAGTTCACAACGGCAGAAAGTTCATCCCTGTGTTTGTGACTGAAAATATGGTGGGCCATAAGCTTGGTGAATTTTCACCTACCAGAACCTATTGGGGTCACGCGGCAGACAAAAAAGCGAAAAAACGCTAGTTGGCTGTCAGGTGATAGAGAGGATTTAAGTCATGGAAGTTAAAGCAACGACAAGATATGCGAGAATTTCACCGTTCAAACTGCGGCTTCCCATCTCCGAAATTAAAGGGAAAAATGCCGAACAGGCCTTGGTAACGTTGAAATTTATGCCGCTGAAAGCCGCAGGCATCATGTATAAGACCCTCCAGTCCGCCATTGCCAATGCAGCGCACAACAATGAAATGGACGTGGATAACTTGGTAGTGAAAAACGTGATTGTCGATCATGGACCATCTATGAAACGGTTCAGGCCGCGGGCCAGGGGCAGAGCCTCCCGCATTCTGAAACGGACCAGTCACATTACCGTGATTGTAGAAGAAACCATCTAAACAAGGAGGAACAGGCTTGGGCCAGAAAGTACATCCTACTGGATTAAGATTAGGCATCATCAGGACTTGGGATTCCAGATGGTACGCAGATAAGGACTATGCAGCCTTTGTTGAAGAAGACTTCAAGATCAGAAAGTTTTTGAAAAAGAAACTCTATCATGCAGGGGTCTCTAAAATTGAAATCGAAAGATTTTCCAAACAGATCAGGCTGCGGGTGTTTGCTGCACGACCCGGTATCATCATCGGTAAAAAAGGATCTGAAATTGCCCTGTTGAAAAAAGAGCTGGAAAAAATGCTCAACCCCGACGTGCTGATCGACATTAAGGAAGTGAGAAGACCTGAGATTGATGCGCAGCTTGTGGCGGAAAATATTGCCTCACAGCTGGAAAGAAGAATTGCATTCAGAAGAGCCATGAAACGAAGCGTCTCTTCAGCCATGAGATTCGGAGCCAAAGGAATCAAAATTATTTGCTCCGGCCGTCTCGGTGGTGCAGAAATGGCCAGAACCGAATGGTATAAAGAGGGGCGGATTCCCCTTCATACCCTTAGAGCCGATGTTGAATACGGGTTTACAGAAGCCCAAACCACTTACGGCACCATTGGTATCAAAACCTTCATCTTTAAAGGTGAAGTGTTGAGTTCCGGCGAGCAGCAGGCGCTGACGACAAAATAGAGGTGACGAGGAGATATTAGCAAATGCTGAGTCCAAAAAATGTAAAATTCCGTAAAGAGTTCCGCGGAAGAACCAAAGGAACCCCCACTCGCGGGAACACCTTGAGTTTCGGCGACTTTGGTCTCCAGGCCACCGAATGCGGATATATCAATGCAAGACAGATAGAAGCAGCCAGGGTCGCGATGACCAGAAAGATTAAAAGACAGGGCAAGACCTGGATTAGATTTTTTCCGGATCACCCCATTACTAAAAAACCTGCAGAAGTGCGGATGGGTAAGGGTAAAGGTGCCACCGATGCCTGGGTTGCTCGTGTAAAACCCGGCAAGATCCTTTATGAAATGGAAGGTGTCCCCATTGAACTGGCTAAAGAAGCAATGCGGCTTGCTGCAAGAAAGCTTTCAGTAAAAACCCGTTTTGTGGAGAGGAGCTAAGTGTCATGAAGGCCAGTGAAATCAGAGAAATGGATGCAGATCAGATCAAAGAAAAGCTTGTTGAGTTGAAAAAAGAATTGTTCAATCTTCGATTCCAGAATGAAGTTGGGCAGCTTGAAAACACAGCCATGCTTTCCAATGTAAAAAAAGACATCGCCAGACTTTATACCATTTCCAAAGAAATGAATGTAACCATCAGCTAAGAGTTATAACGACATGGAAAATAAAAAAAGTAATAAAAAAGAGCTTATCGGTCTGGTTGTATCCGACAAAATGAACAAGTCGATTGTGGTCCGTGTTGAAAGATTTGTTCAGCATAAAGTGTATAAGAAATACATTAAACGCTACAAAAATTACCATGCACACGATGAGCACAACCAGTGCAACATCGGCGATGCGGTAAAAATCATCGAAACCAGGCCTTTGAGCAAGATGAAACATTTCCGGGTGACCGAGATTGTTAAAAAAGCGGTTTAGTGTTTAAGGAGTTCAATTATGATTCAGAGTGAGACCAGACTGACTGTCGCTGACAACTCAGGTGCCAAGGAATTGTATTGCATCAAGGTATTGGGCGGATCTAAAAGACGCTATGCTTCCATTGGGGACATTATTGTTGTTTCTGTTAAGGAAGCCATGCCCAATTCCAAAGTCAGCAAAGGTGACATTGTTCAGGCCGTGATTGTACGGACCAAAAAAGAGATCGCCCGGCCGGACGGATCGTCCATTAGATTTGACGATAATTCCGCTGTGGTAATTAACAAAAATAATGAACCGGTGGGCACCCGTATTTTTGGCCCGGTGGCCAGGGAACTGAGGGCAAAGCGGTTTATGAAAATCGTTTCCCTTGCTCCTGACGTACTCTAATCCGGGACTTTAGGAGAGTATTAGAAGATGAAAATCAGAATTAAAAAAGATGACAAGGTAAAAGTGCTCACCGGTAAAGATAAAGGTAAAATCGGTAAAGTACTCAAGGTAATCAAAAAGACCAACCGGGTCGTCGTTGAAAACATTAATGTTGCAAAAGTTCACCAGCGTCCCTCACAGGCCAATCCCCAGGGTGGCATTGTTGAAAAGCCCATGCCCATGCACATGTCCAACCTGATGTTAATGTGCAATGCCTGCGTGAAGCCGACCCGCATCGGTATCAAAGCATTGGAAGACGGAAAACGGGTCCGCATCTGCAAAAAATGTGATCAGCAGATTGACGCATAAGCAATAGCTGGAGATATGAGATGACAATTAAGGAAAAATATACCAACGAGGTTGCGCCCGCACTGAAATCGCAGTTTAATTACAAGAATTCATGTCAGGTGCCCAAGTTGGAAAAAATTGTGTTGAACATGGGGTTAGGTGAAGCGGTCCGAAATCCCAAGATCGTTGAAGGGGCTGCGCAGGAGCTTACATTGATTGCGGGGCAAAAAGCCGTAATCACCCGTGCAAAAAAGCCCATTTCGAACTTCAAACTGCGTGCTGACGTTCCTATTGGGTGTAAAGTCACCCTTCGCCGGGAAAAAATGTATGATTTTCTGGACAGGCTGATTAATATTGCACTTCCCCGTGTCAGGGATTTTCGGGGAATTTCTGGAAAAGCCTTTGATGGCCGTGGCAATTATAGCTTGGGCATCTCAGAGCATATTATTTTTCCGGAAATTGATTATGACAAGACCGACAGCATCAAGGGTCTTAATATTACGGTTGTAACTTCAGCCAAAACCGATGAAGAAGGTAAAGCGTTCCTGAAGCTGATGGGAATGCCCTTCAAGAATTAGCGTCCAAAGGAGGATAGCTTGGCTAAAAAAGCTTTAATCGCAAAGGCAAAGAGGAAACCCAAATTTGGTGTGCGCGCTTATAACAGGTGCCCCTTATGCGGTAGACCCAGAGCATTTATCAGAAAAGCTGGTATCTGCAGAATCTGTTTTAGAACACTGGCCTCTGAGGGCAAACTGCCTGGCGTTACCAAATCTTCATGGTAATTCAACGGATTCTGAACGAAATTTTTTATCAGCGGATTGAAGGAGAATAACAAATGGCAATTAGTGATCCCATTGCAGACATGCTGACAATCATCAGAAACGGTGGCAAAGCAGGTCTGGCCAAAGTGGATATCCCCGGATCGAAGATTAAACTTGAGATGGTGCGGGTGCTAAAGGAACAAGGATACATTAAAGATTTTAAATTCCTTGAAAATGAGACACAGGGCGTGATCCGTGTGTACCTAAAATACATTTCTGAAGGGAATCCAACCATCTTTGGTATCCAGCGCGTGAGCAAGCCCTCTTGCAGGGTTTACGCCAAGTCAAAACACATCAAGCCGGTATTGAACGGCCTGGGTATATCCATCATTTCAACTTCCAAGGGGTTGATGACCGACAAGCAGGCTCAAGAAGCGAACGTCGGCGGTGAAATTCTTTGTAACGTTTGGTAGGACAGGAGTAGAGCATGTCAAGAATAGGAAAACAGCCGGTCCAGCTTCCAGATA
>PDWJ01000617.1_pt1 | contig 50525 bp, 45 predicted proteins | sample 1430881 | NCBI WGS metagenome assembly PDWJ01 (sample SAMN01162460, study PRJNA174530) | Oral metagenome, whole genome shotgun sequencing project. | biome: Marine environment; feature: Marine mammal; material: Swab sample of the gingival sulcus; isolation source: swab sample of gingival sulcus...
GCTATATGGGAGGCTTAAGTGTGGAAGTAAAAATTACTGATTTTGAATTAATTGAAAACTAAAAAATCTTTGAGTTCCGAAATGTATTCGGAACTCTTTTTTATGCCTTTCATCAAACGCTCTTTCCTTTCAACTATATTTAGTATTTTTGTGGTCTAAAAAAAAAAGAAAATAATGTATTTAATTGTCTCTAATAATAACGAACCAGGAACTTTGGACACGCTTCCAAAAACGGAAAATCTTGAAATTGTAAAAGAAAACGAACTTTTAGCCAGTGATATTCAGTTAGATGAAAATACGATGTATGCGATTACAAGTGAAGGATTAATCAATGCTGTTAATTCGAAAACCATTTCAGAAAACAAACTAAAAGCCACTAACTTTCTAAAAGATAAAGTTTTATTCAGGGAAACGATTGCCAACTTATTTTCTGATTATCATTTCTTTAATGTGAAAATTGAAGATTTGCCAACCTTAAAAATCGAAAACAAAATGGTGGTCAAACCAAGGAAAGGATTTTTTGGAACGGGAATTAGAATCATTGACGAAAACACCAATTTAGAGCAGATTAAAAATGAGGTAAGTGCCGAAATTGAAAAAAACGCCAAAGCATTTGCTAATTCGGAGTCTATTTTGAGTTCCGAAGAATTGTTGGTAGAAGATTATATCGGTGGTGAAGAATATGCGGTAGATATGTTTTATGATGAAAACGGACAACCTCAATTATTGAATATTTATTACCACCCAATTCCTCAAAATGAGGCTTATATTCACGCTTTATATTGTTCGAGCAGAAAAATTTATGAGAAAATCGCTCCAAAAGCCATTGATATTTTCACGAAACTGAATGAAGCTTTACAAGTGAAAAATTACATTATTCACGCTGAATTCAAATTGGACGGAGATAAATTTATCCCTATCGAAATGAATCCGATGCGTCTTGGTGGAATGGGACTTGGAAATATGTGTTTCTATGCTTTGGGCGTGAATCCTTACCAATATTTAAGTGAGGGAAAAGCACCTGATTGGGACAAAATTTGGAATAAAGAAGAGAACAAAGATGCCGTTTATAACTTCCTTATCGCTTACAACGGAACGGAAGTGGATACCGAAACACAAAATCCAAATATCGACAAACTAAAACAAGACTTAGGAGAGGTGATGAACGAAACCGTTATCGATCATAAGAAAAACTTGGTTTTTGGAATTTTCACTTCCAAAGAAACGGAAGAAAGTATGGAAAAACTCAAAAACATCGAGTTTAATGATTACTTTGAGTAAACCGATTGGTCTTCATTTATGAAAACACTCCAAAACATTTACAGAGAAATTATATTATTCGTTTTATTGTTAACCCCTAATTTCTCTGTCTTATTATACTCTACTGATATTCACGGCAATATCGTGATGAGTACATCATATTTGGTATTGAGTATTTCGCTTTGGTTGTTCCTTTACGCCCTACTTCCGAAAAAGATATTTTATCTCCTTGGTTTTCTATTTTTACTTTTTTCCCCATTGGAAATTATTTTAGTAAAAATCACAGGAATGCCCATAACAGAAGGGTTTATGGAAAGTGTTTTTAACTCCAATATCGTGGAGACTAAAGAACAAATCATGAGTAACATTACCTTTGTGATATGCTTTATGCTTGTACTATTCGTCTATATTTATCAGTTCTTCAAGCTTGAATATAAAACTATCTCAAAAAAAATAAGATTCTTATTTATCGGTTTGTTTTTAGGATTGAATATCGTTCTATTTTTAGCGATGCTTAAATTTAATTTAACCCCTAAAAAAACTTTTCAACATCATTTGAGTAGCGCCGTGTGGAGTTGGCAAAAAAAATACCAAAAAGTATATCCCGCTAATATCATTTTTCATACGATTAGTTTAACAATCGATAAAAGAAAAATGGAGCAACTTGAAAAGGAAATTTCACATTTCAGGTTTAATACAAAAAAGAAAACCAAGGAAAAGGAACTCATTATTTTAGTGATAGGAGAAACAGCCAGATATAGCCAATTTGGCATCCACTGTTATGAAAGAAACACCACACCCAAATTAGCCCAACTGAACAATCTTATCTCGTTTTCAGATGTTTACACACAGGCGAATTTAACTTCTTTATCCGTTCCGCAGATTATCACAAGGGCAAATCCTGAAAATTTTGAACTTCAATATAAAGAAAAAACCATTGTGGAAGCCTTTAAAGAAGGAGGATATTATACGGCTTGGTTTGGAAATCAAGGTGCTTTTTTACCGATTGTTAAACGATTAAAGTCCATCGCCGATTACTCCTATTTTCCGAGCGTTCCGAATGATTTTGATGGAGCGATTCTTCCTCATTTAAAGAAAATCATCAGTGCTAATGACAAGCCCAAATTTATTGTAATTCATACTTGGGGAAGTCATTTCCGATATAGTGCGAGGTATCCGAAAAATTTTGAAGTGTACCAACCTAACCTTGAACCAACAGGCTATAATATGGGCATTGAAAATAAACAAAAAATGATTAATTCCTATGATAATTCTATTCTCTATACCGATTATTTCCTGAATGAAATCATCCAATACATAAAGCATCAAAATCTCAATTCGAGTTTGGTTTATCTTTCCGACCACGGAGAAAATTTATATGAAGATGATAGCACCCATGGACATGGTTCAGAAAATCCGACAGAAGAAGAACTTCACATTCCATTATTTATTTGGAATTCAGATGAATACATAAAATCAAACCCAAACAAAATCAAATATTTACACCATAATATTGATAAAAAAGCCACCACCGAATCTATTTTTTACACCTTATTCGATTTAGGAAATATCGAAAGTCCAAAGGTAAAGAAAGTAAAAACGTTCAGTCTCTCTTCGGCTGATTTCACACCTCCTGAGAAAAGAAAATTCATGAATGCGAATAAGGAAGTTTTAGCAAAATAATTTAGATTCGTTTGGTAAAAGTTTTTCCTTTTCAAAAAAAATATTTACATTTGAAATAATGAAAGTAAATTTACCAGATAAATTGTATTATTCAATTGGAGAAGTTGCCAAAGCTTTTGGTGTGAACACTTCCCTTATCCGCTATTGGGAGAAGGAGTTTCCGATTATTAATCCTAAAAAAAACAGAAAGGGAAATCGGTACTTTACGCCTAAGGATATTAATCATTTAAAAATAATTTATCATTTGGTAAAAGAGAAAGGTTATACGCTAGATGGAGCAAAAATTGCCCTGAGCACCGACACTCAAATTGCCGAAAAAATGAGCGTTTTAGACCGATTAGAGTTTGTAAAATCCGAATTAGAAAAACTGAAAGACTCCCTTGTGGAAAAAGGATGAAATCAAGATTAGAATACCAACGCTATAAATCAAAAATTTTTGGTTTGGTTGCGGTTGGCGTTTTAATCATTCTAGGCTATACCATCAGTAGATTTATCCCTGAAAAGAAAACGATTAAAAAAGAGGAAACATTCAGTTTTGTCCACCAAGAAAAACAGTCTTCTTTTCAACTTGAAAAATTCAATCCTAATAATTATCAAATTGAAGATTGGAAAAAATTAGGGTTTTCCGAGAAGCAAGCAATATCAATTTTAAAATATAAAAATTATCTCGGTGGAGAATTTCATTCTCAGGAACAGTTGAAAGAATGTTTTGTTATTTCCGATGAGAAATTTAGCGAAATCCAACCCTTCCTTCTCCTTCCTGAAAAAAGTAATGTTCAAAAAAACGAATATTCAACACCGTATAAATCTACTCATTATCAAACACAAAAACTGAGTGTTCAAGGGAAATTCAATCCTAATCATTACAATCAAAAGCAATGGGAAAAATTGGGCTTTTCGGAAAAACAAGCAAAGTCGATTTTAAAATATAAAAATTATCTCGGTGGAGAGTTCCGCTCTAAACAAGAAATAAAAGAATGCTTTGTCATTTCCGATGAAAAGTTCAAGCAGATACAACCTTTCATCTCACTTCCAAAACAAACGAGAAACGAGACCAACACAAAAATAAATCGTCCCAAAATAGTATATCAGAAATTTGACCCCAATACGCTATCAGCAAAAGATTGGGAGCATTTGGGCTTTAGTGAAAAACAAGCAAAATCTATTCTAAAATATAAAAACAATTATCTCAAAGGCAGTTTTAAAAGTTTGGAAGAAATCAAAAAATGCTATATGATTTCGGATGAAAAATGGGAAGAACTGAAACCTTATATCGTTCTTAAAATCGAAAAAAATGAACCTGCAAAACCTAAAACCGATTTCCATCAAATAGATTTGAATAGTATTACTTACGACCAATTGGTTGAGTTTGGGTTTAGTCCAAAAGCAGCGAGGAGTTATATTGGCTTCAGAAAAATTTTGGGCGGATTTTCCAATATGCCACAAATTTTGGACACCTATCATATTGATAAAAAATTAGCCCAAAAACTCATTAACATAGGTACATTAAACACTAAAAAAATAAAAAAATACAGCCTCGTTGATGCCCCAGAATCTTGGCTGAAAAAGCATCCTTATTTTAAATACTCGGCGGATAAAATTATTTTTTATAGGACAACCCACGATAAAGTGACCAACGAAAAGATTTGGAATTTCTTAAAAACACCACCAAAATACCGACAAAGAATGGAAATGTATTTGGTGGATTGAGTGTATCGTATTGAAAGGCAATCTAATTGCATTCAATATATCCACTGAACTTACACAAACAATTTATACTTTTATTTTTGTGAAATCAAAATAAATTAATACATTTGTCCTGTAATTTAATAAAATTAATACAATGAAAAAATTATTTTTAGCAGGTGCAGTGGCACTTATGGGGGTGTTCAATGTCAACGCACAGGAAGTGAAATTTGGAGCAAAAGCTGGTTTGAATATGTCTTCTTTAAAATACTCAGAAGATGTAGAAAAAGGTAATGATTTAAAATCAAGAATTGGTTTCCATGTAGGAGCTATGGCAGAGATTAAACTAACGGATAAATTTGCCGTTCAGCCAGAATTGATCTATTCCACACAAGGTAATAAGGTAGAAAGCAAAGGCGAATTTATGGGAGCATCTTATGATACAAAGGTTAAGCAAAATCTTGACTATATTAATATACCTGTGATGGCAAAGTATTTCATCATGGATGGTTTGAGTTTAGAAGTAGGTCCTCAGTTAGGGATTTTAGTGAGTTCGAAAATAATAACGGAAGGTGATATCATTGTTAATGGAGTAAAGGAATCTGTATCTGAAACAGAAGATATTAAAAAGGATATCAATAGTATTGATGTTGGTGTAAATGCAGGAATAGGATATACCATGAATAATTTAAACTTTGGACTTCGTTACAACTTAGGTTTAATGGATATAGCAAAAGATAGAGAGAGTGGAGATAAACAAAGTGTTAAAAATGGAGTATTCCAATTTTCAGTAGGATATTTCTTCTAATCTAAAATAGAAAACCATAAATAATAAAGGGGGAACAGTTTATTGTTCCCCTTTTTTGTAAATAATTAACTCAAAACTTGACAAGGGCATTTTCAAAATCGTATATTTGCAGACTGAAAAAAATATAAAATCCGTAAATTTTATTGAATTATGAAAATGAAAACATCGCACTTTAATTTTGATTTACCATCAGAATTATTGGCAGAACACCCATCTGAACACAGAGATGAAGCAAGATTAATGGTTTTAGATAGAAAAAATGAAACCATAGAACATAAACTTTTTAAAGATGTTGTAGATTATTTCGACGAGAAAGATTTATTCATCTTTAACAACACCAAAGTTTTCCCAGCAAGATTATTCGGAAACAAAGAAAAAACAGGAGCGAGAATCGAAGTTTTCTTATTAAGAGAACTGGATAAAGAAACCAGAGTTTGGGATGTTTTGGTAGACCCTGCAAGAAAAATCAGAATTGGAAATAAATTATATTTCGACGAAGAAGAAACGCTTTTAGCAGAAGTCATCGACAATACAACATCCAGAGGAAGAACCCTAAGATTCTTATACGATGGTAGTTATGAGGAATTCAGAGCCAAATTACAAAAATTAGGACAAACACCATTACCAAAGTATATCAAGAGAGCGGTAGAACCTGAAGATGCAGATAGATACCAAACCATTTATGCGAAACACGAAGGTGCGGTTGCAGCTCCTACTGCTGGTTTGCACTTTTCTAAACACCTGATGAAAAGATTGGAAATCAAAGGGATAGACTTTACAGAAATTACGCTTCACATCGGTTTAGGAACCTTTAACCCTATCGAAGTAGAGGATTTATCTAAACACAAAATGGAGTCCGAAGAAGCAATTATTACACAAGAAACGGCTGATATTATCAATAAAGCAGTAGCAGAAAAAAGAAGAGTTTGTGCCGTAGGAACAACGACAATGAGAGCTTTGGAAACCTCTATTTCTACCAATAAAAAATTGAGTCCTTATCATGGTTGGACCAACAAATTCATCTATCCACCGTATGATTTTGGAATTGCTAATTCTATGATTACCAACTTCCACACCCCAAAATCTACCCTATTGATGATGATTGCCGCCTTCGCTGGAAAAGACTTTGTCATGCATGCCTATGATGTAGCAGTTAAAGAAAAATATAAATTTTACTCTTACGGAGACGCAATGTTGATTTTGTAAATATAAGTGATCTAGTGGTCAGTGATTTAGTTACCTAGTAGTGAATATCTACTAGCCAACTGAAATACTAAATTAGTGACTACTAGATACTGAATGCTATTCAACAAAGCTAGATTACTAGCCAACTGAATCACTAGACTACTCATTAATGAAAGACATCAGAACTTTATCATTAGACGAACTCAAAGCCTATTTTGTTGCTTTGGGAGAAAAGCCGTTTCGTGCCAAACAGGTTTACGATTGGCTATGGAGTAAAAACCTCCACTCTATTGATGAAATGACGAATATTTCTAAAAGCCTAAGGGAAAAAATATCGGAAGAATATACGATTAATCCTATCGCCGTAGATGTATTACAAAAATCAAAAGACGGAACAATAAAAAATGGGGTTAAACTCCACGACGGATTAATGGTGGAATCGGTAATGATTCCGACAGAAACGAGAACAACGGCATGTGTTTCTTCTCAGGTAGGCTGTTCCTTAAATTGTGAATTTTGTGCCACGGCAAGACTGAAAAGAATGCGAAATTTAGAGGTCGCAGAAATTGTGGATCAAGTAGCTTTAATTGACCAACAGAGTAAAACTTATTTCAATAGACCGCTTTCCAATATCGTATTTATGGGCATGGGAGAACCGATGATGAATTACAAAAATGTCGTCGAAGCAATTCGGAAAATCACCCAGCCAGAAGGTTTAGGAATGTCGGCAAGGAGAATTACCGTTTCTACTTCTGGTGTTCCGAAAATGATTAAAATGCTCGCCGATGAAGGTATTAAGGTTAAATTAGCCCTATCATTACATTCGGCAGTGGAAAAAACACGAAACGAAATAATGCCTTTCTCTACCAAATTTCCGCTGAAAGACATTATGGAAGCCTTACAGTATTGGTATCAACAAACAGGCTCCGTTATCACCTTTGAATATTGCGTTTGGAAAGGAATCAATGATAAAGATTCCGACATTAAGGCATTGATAAAATATTGCCGTCAAGTTCCTTCAAAAGTGAATCTTATTCAATACAATCCTATTGGAGATGGGAAGTTTGACCACCGAAGTATTGAGGCAGAAAATCGTTATATCAGAACTTTAGAAAAGGCAGGCGTGAATGTTTTGGTAAGAAGAAGCCGAGGTGGAGATATAGATGCCGCTTGTGGACAATTGGCGAATAAAAGCTAATTTTCAGAGCAACTATTCCGAAAAACATTATATTTGTGTATGCAAAAGCACATTTATTATCAGCATTATAGCTTATCATTTATTATTTCAACCATTATTTTCATATTAAGTATTGGTTTCGTTATTGCTTTAGGAAAGAGTATTTATTTCTATATTTTACTACTTTTACCTCTATTAATTTTATTGAATACCCCAATATATTACACCATTGAAAATGATAACTTAGTTATCAAGAAAATACAAGAAAGATGAAGAAAATATTCCTTTGTGTATTAGCCATTGCTTCTATCCAAGCTTTTGGACAAAAAAGAAAAAAATTGAAACTTAAAAAATATCGAGTAAGCATTTTGGACGATAAAATAGAAGAAACTTCTGGCTTGACCTTTTTTAATCATCAATTATACACCATTAATGACGGAGGAAATACTCCTCGGCTCTACCAAATCAATCAAGAGAATGGCGAAATTATCAGCACCATTAAAATGCCTTTTGATAATAAAGATTGGGAAGCTATTACGGCAAGTGAAAAGCATTTGTACATCGGAGATTTCGGAAATAACAGAGGGAATAGAAAAGCTTTGAAAATCTATCAATTAAACCCTGACTTTAGTTTATCTAAAGCCATTTCGTTTTATTATCCCGAGCAAAAAGATTTCAGCCGACAAACGCATCGCCATAATTTTGATGCCGAATCTATGGTCTATCACAACGGAAAATTACACCTTTTCACCAAAGAATGGAAATCAAAAAAAACAACGCATTATATCATCAACCCTGATATTACGGAAAATCAAAAAGCCGAAAAGGTAGAAGAATTTGATTTGGGATATTTAGCCACCGATGCTTCTTATTATGATGGAAAACTGTATATCGTAGGCTATAACAAAAGAGGAAAAATATTCTTAACCATCTTCCAAGAGAACGAAGAAGGATTATTTTTCAATTCTAAATTTCAGCAATACAAATTGGGCAACGGAGGGAAACTCGGTCAAGTGGAAGGTATTAGTATCAACTCTGATGGAATGTATATTTCTTCGGAAAAAATGAATTACAAATTAATGAAAGAACCCCAATCATTTTATTTCGTTCCAAAATTTAATGAAGTTCAGTATTTTGAAAAATAAAAAAATGAGGCGATTATAAAAACCACCTCATTCATCATTATCAACTCAAAAAAGATTATTTTTTAATTGTTTTTACTGTTTTCACGCTACCATCTTTGTAAACTAATCGAATGATATACATTCCAGCATCTAAATTGGATAAGTTCAAGTCTTTAGTTGGTTCAAATTCTCCAACTAATTTTCCTGCCATATCTACCACGCTAATTGTTGCTACACCATCAATATTATTGATTTTCACCACCTCTTTAAATGGATTTGGATAAACGACAACGTCTTTTCCATTGATGTCTATTTCTTCGGTTGCAAGGCTGGTTTCTTTATAGACAATTTCATCAATAATAATATTGTTATAAGAAGAGTTAGGAAGTGTATATTTAAATACGATATGCCCCTCATTGCTTCCTGTATAATCTTGCGTATCTGCACTAATATCCATCCATTCTGCTGTAATAGGATTTTGTACATTAGTTAAAGGTTCGAAAGTGTTTATATCCGTAGCATCAGACATTATACCTATCTCAAAAGTACAAGAAAAATTATTATATTCTGATCTGATTTTAGCTTCAATAGTTCTATTATTGTCTAAATCTGTCATTTTAGGAGAGATGAAATAAATTGCTCCTTCGGTATTTCCTCTTTGCTTTAGGCGTATTCCTCTTTGCGTTTGTTGTTCATAATACCAAACATCGAGTTCACTTGACGGACAATTTTCTAAGTGGTAAGTCCAGCAAGATTCTGATATACTACCAACTGTTTCAAAGCTATCTTCATAATCAATAGTGTAAGTTCCACAAGTCGTTTGGAAATTAGTCATCGGCGACCAATCACTTTTATCCGTTGCTCCACATACAGAACGCACCCATAAATGATATTGCGTAGCAGAACTCAATCCTGTTAAACTAACCGAATTTACAGAAGTAGTACCCGTAGCCACAGTAGCGTCATCAGGTGTTGTAGTATCGGTAGTATAATAATATTCATAACCATTGGCAGGTACAGTAGCAGGTGCCGTCCAAGTAACATCTGCCGTTGTTTCAGCAATATTATTTACACTAATATTAGTAGGCGTAAAGCAAGTAACTTGGGTAAAGTCAAGCTGAACATTCGCAATATACGATTGATTATAATTAGCTTCAGGTGGACTCATTGGATCTGGATTAGTGCCATCATTAGCGTAATATATAGAACGAGAAGTATTGACATTAGAACCATAAAAATAATCTCCAAAACCATCATAACCAGATTTATTTTCATCTACGGAAATCAATAAATTATCTGTTCCATTATAATTAAAAGGAGTATCTAAAACGATTTTCAACTTTCCATCAACAGCATTCACCGTTCCTGAAAACACCTGAGTAAGACCAACAGTTACCCAATCTGTCTTTGAAGTAAAATCAGATTTTGAAGTATTCGTCATATAAACTACCCATTCATTAGAACTGTCCAATACAATAGGATTTACACAGTCAAAAGTAATGGCATAAATATTCCCCGATTGATTAATCTCTGAGGACAAATAAATATTTTGACTATAAGAATAACCATAATTAGGATAAGTAGGTATTCCACTGTTAATAGTCTCTGTTCCAATGCTGACCACTTGAGCATAATGGAAGTTCATTAAGAACAAAACAAACAAATATAAAGCCTTGTTTTTAAGCGCTTTACAAAAAAATAAATTATCATTCTTTTTCATAATACTATATTTTATTTATTTTAATTGGCGCAAATATAAGTTAATTATTTTTAATAATTCTTAATAATGATAAGAATCATTTTTTTGAGCACTGTTTAAAAAAACAATGTATAGTACAATAAAAAAATGGACTGATTAATCAATGATATCAGTCCATTATATAAAAAGTATTCATCCGTTTACTTTTTTTTCTTCATCACGCAGGTATTTATTCCAAACAAAGTATATAGCGGACAAAAACTGATGAAACTCGTTAATACAAACACTGCCGCAAGTACCAAAAATACTATTGCCAATGTCCCTGAAATAGTTCCTGTGAAGTAAAGTACTCCAATCACTATAGCAATGATAATTCTAATCACTTTGTCTATAGCACCCATATTCTTTTTCATAATCCTAAAATTTAAATTCTGTTGCAATATCGCTTTACAAAGTTAAACTTAATAAAAATACAATGCAGTGACTTTAGTCACTATTGAGTTCATTCACTTTAATCTCTCCTGATTTCTGAATAATTTTACCATCAATTTCGAGTTTTTTCAAGCCTCTTGTCACCACTTCTCTTACTGTTCCCAGTTCATTGGCGATTTGAGTATGGCTCATTTTAATCGGTTTCCCATTTGATAATGCTGTTTTTTTGCTTAAATGCTCATAAAGCCTCTTATCCATTTTATCTAATAACAGATGCCCTATCGTATCCAAAAGTTCGGAATACCGCAGATTAAACTGGTCATAAAACAACTCATTGAAACTCGGGTATTCTTTCACCCAAGTTGGTAAAAACCGAACAGGAATTAAAAGTATTTTGGAATCTTCTTCTGTTGTGGCAAAAACCTTACTCGGAGTCCGCTTTAATGCTGCGTAAAAGGTCATTACACAGCTTTGATGAGGTTCTATATAATAAAGCAACAACTCCTTTTCTCCAAATCTGGAGTGTACCTTTACAAGTCCATCAATGACAATAGGTAATGTTTTAACATATTCTTCCTCCCTTAATATCTCAGTCGATTTAGGAACCTCTTTAATCGTTGATTCGCTTAATATTTTATCCACTAAATCTGCTCCGAGAAATGATAATATTTTCTTATCAAAATCCATTTTTAACCATTAATACTGTAAATATACAAGATTTTTTAGAACCTTACATCTAAAAAAAAGGAAGCCACTCGAAACGAGCAACTTCCTTTCATCATTATTGCAAAAGAATTTCTTTATTTCTTCCCTTCTGAAACCAATCTAATCGCTTCGTCCGCTACTGCATCTTGAATTCCTTGGTCTAAATGACTCGTAAATCCTACGCAAGAACAATTGATTTCTCCTAATACATATTTATCATTTTTATTTTCGTCCCAGTCTAACATAAAGTCAGCCGTCCAAATTAACGGAATATCAAATCCTCCTAATTTATCACTAATTACTGGTAAAGAATCATTTAACATCTTAATTAAAGATTCCCACTTTTCTGGTGCATCATAAGTATATTTAGCTCCAGAGAATAGCGTTGCTGAGAAATTATCTGCTCCTTCTGCTGGTTTTTTGTGTACTACAAAGATCGGTTTTGGACCTACCATTAATACTCGGATTTCTCCTTCCTTAATTCTTGGCATAAAACGCATATCTACCAACATACCATTGTCTCCGACAATATATTGCTCACAGAATTTCATAAACTCCTCCAATGTGAAATAATGCACTTTATTATCCACCGCTTCGGTACATCTTAGTTTGGTATCCAAAGGCAATTTATCTCCTGCTTTGTAGTCCAAATCTGTTTCCACCTGCACTCTCCAAATTCCCTCTCCCGTAGAACCTCTATTCTGCTTCATCACTCTTTCTCCGAAAGATAAACTGACAGGCATTTTTTCATACATTTCTTCTACCGTATAATAAGCGTAAGTATCATCTGGTACCAAATCTGTCGTTGCCAATTTTACCAAAGCATCTTTTGCCCCGAAGTTACTCATCGCATCTGGCGTAGACATTCCCACTAATCCTGCCTTTGCTAATTCGGTTAAAACAGAAAAATAAATTTTTTCTCCATTGGGTAAATTACCTGGATTGATACGAGAGATATAACCATCTGCTTTTTCGATAGCATAATCCTTAATCGTGTCTTTCCATTCGTCTCTAAAATAAACAACTTCTGCTGTCCAACCTTTTTTAACGATCGCATTCAAAATTGGCATAGTGTCTTTTCTATGCCCATCAATCCATTTGTCTGAACCTCCTTCGGCTTCAAAAATAATAATGTGCTTTTTCATAAATTATAACATTAAATTAGTTAATTAAATAATTGAGTTAAAATTACAAAAACACGATTACCCAGCCTAAAAAAAATAACTGATAGATGTCAGAAAAACATTGATTTAGCATACTATTCATCTACAAATCGTTTGATATCAACCTCTACAGATAAAGACTGATTTTTATCAATATATTCAAACAACTCTTTAGCAAAATAATTACCATTCAAGATTCCTCTCGCTCCCAAACCATTGAACACCAATACATCCTTATATTGATGATGATTTCCAATAATCGGTCGCCTGTCTTTTACCGTAGGGCGAAAACCAAAATGAATTTCCTTAATTGTGTATTCATCAGGATAAAATTCCTCCAAACCTTTTTGAAGCTGTTCTACCGCCGAAGTATTAATCTCTAAATCTTTCGTTTCTCGGTCATAAGTTCCACCATAATAGTATTCGGTAGGATTTTTAGGGAATAAAAAATGTTTTTTCTTAATCGTGATACCTTTGGGAATTGGCTTTGATAATTCCACCGTCAAATGGTGACCTTTATTGGGATAAATTGGTATATCCTTAAAATAAGGATTCTCTAAAACGCCCGTTCCCTCACAAAAAATAATTTTCTTGAATTTAAAATTTTGGTAGGTATGATTTTCGACATTCAATTCATTATAATCAAATCGTTCTTTTATCAAATAATTTTCATTTTCTAAATAACGAAACATATCACTAAAAAAAGCCTCCACATTCAACCTTGCAGAATGATTCACTTTCCCTGTTCCAAAAGGATTTTTAAAGCCTTCTTCATCGGTAAAATTAAGATTAAGGAAAGGTAGTAATTCTTCTTTTTGAGATTTTTTTTGCCACAATTCTTTTTCTTTTTCATCATGGAAAATCCTATGAATTGGTTGTTCTACAAGGTAATTACTTCCTGTATAAGTTTCAATTTCGGACAAAGTGCTTTTCAATTCAGTAATCTGCTCCATTGCCAACCAAAAGGTATTGAACCTTTTTAAAACAACAGGATTGACAATCCCCGCCGAAACATGAGAAGCTCCTTTTTTATTTTCGGAAAATAGCCTGAAACTTTTTCCATGCTTTATAAATTGATGAGCCAAAAACATTCCTGCATAGCCATCTCCTACAATAATATAATCTATATTTTCCATTTTATTTTCGCTTTTTCTTCTTGAAATATTCGGTTCTAAGGCTTTTCCTTTTACGGAGCTAACATCCCCATCATTCTATTTTGTTGGCGACGTTGGCTAAATAAAAAAACCTAAGCAAAATTACTTAGGTTTTTTGAGTTAATCAAATGAAAGGTTTAATAATTCCACATTTCATTTTCCATTTCTAAAATCTTTTCTTTGATTCTATTACTTTCTTCAATTTGTCCATCTGCATCTTTTGGCACATAATCTTCTACCGTACCATCTCCTGTACCGAATGTAGAACGATAAATGACAGAAGTAAATCTTCTTGCATTTAATAAATCATCAAAAGATAAATCAGAGGCAGGATTTTTTGGGTTATATACCATATTATTAGCTAAAACCTCTCGAGCATCTGGATAGAAAATCCAAAATAAATCAATCAAGTCATTTGCGCCTTCAATAGGTCTTCCCATTGCATCTACTCTACCTACTGTATTTGGGTCTGGTCCCATGGCAGCAATACCTAATGGTCTGTATTTCATCTGACCATCTCTCTTATCGATATACCACATTCCCATTATTTTCAGCATTCTCACTTTATCAGAAGTAGTTTTGATATAGTCTGTATACATATCTATTTCTTCCTGTGTAGGAGTTCTTCCTTCATTGTAAATATCAGTCAAAGCATCATCAACACGAACACTTGATAATCGTTTTTCTATCTCGGAAGTTTCCAATCTTCTTTGGAAATTTTCATCGTCATAAACTTCTGAAATTTCTCCATTCATTGCAGCATCTAATAAAATTTGATACAAAGATTTAGATGGAGCAGAAAATCCATTGCTCATATTGTAATAATAAGGTTGATTGACTTTATCATTCAAATCAATAATTTCCCACACATATACATTTTTCAATATGTCTTTTGGATTGATATATCCATATTCCAAAGGCTCAACCTTGTTGGTAACTACACTATCACCAACTATCTTCATATTATCATTACGCAATTGTCTAAACTCCTCAGGAGATTTAGCATTCAGTATAGTTTGGGAAAAAATAACCCCCGAAACTAATACGAATAAACTGCTGATGTATTTTTTCATAATAATTAACTTTTTATTTACAATTTTTTATAAAATATTTATCAATACAGGAGATATATTTTTCAACCTCTGACCACCTAAACCAGTAGCCGTTGCCTCTATATCAAATATATAAACTCCATCTCCAGATTTCAAGGTTTGAGCCATTCCTGACAAAGGTCTCAAGGAATTCCCTTTCACATAAGTAGTTGCTCTACCTCTTACTTTCACCTTAAACCCTGTAACCGTAAAAGATACTGGGAAGTCAAAGTCTGGAATAGTCGCTGTAAGTCTTTGTTTTGGAACAGAAGACGCTGGCATAGCCACTACATTCTTACCTCTAATCTGTCCTTGTGGTGCAGGTACATTTTTAATCCTATAAGTGAAAGATTTAGAAGTAGTACCTCTTGGTCCTCTACCAGAAACTGTTAATTTAACAGTTCTTCCTCTACCTGGCTTTACTATCCACTTCCCTGCTCCTGTTTTTCTCACTGATGCTCCTGGTGCAGATAAAGTCAATGTTTTATTATCCACTCCTAAAACGGATGCAGAAACTGGGTTATCCAATCCTCTGTACATCACATTCATTTTGTCAGCAGATAATAATACTCCTGTTTCGTAAGCAACTTCTTGCTGACCTGCGATTACATTATAAGTGTGATTGTAATCATACTTTTTCACCTCTCCATTAGACATTTTCACAAAGATACTTCCACCAAAAGATTTCTCTCCTACTGAACTCGTATTTAGTCCAACATAACCTTTACCATCTACTACTCTTGCTCCTTTAATCGTAACATTATCCGTATTAGTAGTATAAGTAGCTAAATAAACCTGTGCTTCTGCTTTTGTACCTTGCACAACATCGGTAGGTGCTTGTACAATAGCTGTATAGTTATCAAACTTAATTTTAGCATCCACTTTTTCTTGCAACATAAACGCCAAAGCATCAGATTGTAAGTTTCTCACATCATTTTGCAAAATTTCTAATTTAGAAATCGCTGCAATTAAAGGCTGATGATAAAAATTCCTCTGTAACCAAGTTTTTTTACCTATGGTTTCAGATTTAACATCTTTGGTATCCAAAGCTTTATTAGCTCTTTGAATCAAACCTTCAAACTCTTGCTGACTACCAAAAGTATCGTTAATGAATTTTTTAAGTCCATCAATTTTTGCTTTTAGTTCTTGCCCCTTTTTAGAAGCCTTTGTTTCGTCTCCATCTACAAAGAAATAATCTGTAGTTGCTTCGTTACTATTCAATGAAGCATAGTTATCACTTACATCTATTTCATTTCCTTTTTCGTCTGTATCTTGAAACTCAGCGGCTTTCTTCAAGGTTTGCTTTACACCTTCAGCATAGTCAACCAAATCATCCATTTGAGTTTTCAATGCCTTATAGTCAGCATAAGGTTTTGCATAAGTATCTGGAACTGCTGCTGCCTTTGCCTTCAACATTTTCTCAAAAATACCTTTATTATTTTTCTGCGTTAACTCTCTTGTTTCTTTTAAAGATTCCGTTGTTTCAAAATAAGAACGAATAATCTCTACATCGATATTCAAAGCCATCATGGCGATGAATACAAGATACATCAAGTTAATCATCTTTTGACGAGGTGTCTGTTTTCCCTTTGCCATTTTCTTTTAGTTTTTTAATAAATTAATAATTAAATTTAGAAATTGTCTATTGGGATTAAGACTTCATCGCCGTTAACATACCACCATATACTCTATTTAGGTTATTTAAGTTAGATGTTAATCCTTGTAATTCCTCGTTAAATTTCTGAGACTGTTTTGCTGATTTTTCTAAATCTTCAACATATTTATTAGTATAATCGGCATGTTTTTGTCCATTAGCCAATTGTAAAGCGAATAACTGATTAAGGCTATCCATATGTTGAGATGCTTTATTCAACTGCTCATTATACTTATTGGTAGAAGCAGAAACATCTACTGTTTTATTAATTTGGTCAACAGAGTCAGAGAATTTATCGATTCCTGTTTTCAATCTTTCAAATAACTGAACATCTAATTTTGCATCTGCCAACATTTTATCCAATTTATCAGACAAAGAGTTTTCCAATTCAGAAAATTGCTGTACTTGAACACCAGCCGTTGAGTGTAATGGATTAGGCTTAGCGTGCTTATCCAATAATTCTGGATATACATTTTCCCAAGCATAATTCTCCTCTGATTTTGGTGGATCGAATGCAAAAATAACGAATATAATCGCCTCGGTAATCAACCCTATTGTAAGTGCTAAGTTACCATCTAAATTGAACAAACCAAGACTGAAGCTAATGTGTGTAATTTTCAACCAAGCTCCTAAGATTACGATTGCTGCTCCGATAGAATAAAAGAAATTCATCCAAGCATCTTTTGTTTTAAACATAGTTTTATTTTTTTAATTATTTTTAATATTATTATCTAGTGACTTTCCTTCTTTTAATTTTTTTAGCTGCTTCTGGGATACTTTGAGCAGTTCTAAATCCAATATAACATCTTGCAGAATCTTTATATTCCCAATCTCTGTTACCTGTCATTAGCATATGCCCTATATCTTTCCAAGAACCTCCTCTTACTGATTTTTTAGTATCAGAATTTCTCTTTGTAGTTGGGTTCAAAGTAGAGGTAAATCCATAAGATGAATTATCGTACTGAGACTGTGTCCACTCTGCTACATTACCTGCCATATCATATAATCCAAATTCATTCTTTTCAAACTTCTTAACAGGAGCAGTATAAACATAACCTTCTTCTCCTTCCATATAATCTCCTCTTTTAGGTTTAAAGTTGGCTAAATAACATCCTTTGCTATTCACTAAACTTGGTCCTCCCCAAGGATAAGTAGCATTTTGTTTACCTCCTTTTGCTGCATATTCCCATTCTTCTTCTGTTGGTAATCTAAATCTAAACGGAGCTTGTACTTTTTTTCTCAAACTATTATTATAATCTGTTTTCAATTTAGACTTAAAATCACAATAAGCATTCGCCTGATCCCAACTAACTCCTACTACTGGATAGTCGTTATAAGCCTTATGCCAAAAATATTGCTCAAATAATGGTTCGTTATATGTATAATTAAAATCTTTCACCCAAGCAGTAGTATCAGGATAAACAGCTATACTTTCTCTTTTAACATAGTTAGCTCCCCTTCTACCATCATGAATTGCAGAACCATAATCTTCCCACTGATAAGAATACTTCAACTTACTTGCATCAATCATTCTCTCATTATTAAATCTTTCTGATGTAGGAAGGTACATAGATTCTATCACCTCTGCGTATTCTACATCTGGGTAATCATTAGTATCCCAATGTAATGGAACACTCCAATCCAATTTTTTCACATAATCCTCATCTCCTTGAGATTCTAAATACTCTTGGTACGGAGACAAATCATTATCTTGTTGATTCTCCACATAGGCATAGTCACTGATATTAGTTCCTCTACCTCTACGGTCTCCCATTCCTTCACCTGCTGCTTCTGCAAGAAGTGTTCTTGCAATAGAGTCTTTGACATAATTGACAAATACCCTGTACTGAGCATTGGTAGTTTCGGTCTCATCCATAAAGAATGCAGACACTGTTATTTTCTTTAATGCAGCTTTTTCTGGCTGATTGGTAATGTCCTCGTCAGACATACCGACCATAAAAGAACCTGATGGTATTGATACCATTCCATAAGGTTTTTTAGCTACAAAAGACTTTGACTTTTCTTTCGGTATCAATTCTCCTTTTACTCCTGGTTTCCCAGCAGAGCTTCTACCTCCTGAGCAAGATACTGCGATCGTTGCTGATGCTGATAATAATAAAAGAAATATCCTTTTCATGTTAATTTTTATAATTAAGCGGTAAATATATAATTTTTTTAACAAACTTTCACAATTTTTTAGAGAAAAAACGGAAAAAACTTTAGTTTTTAAGGTTTATAGAGATTTATTCCACTGTTACAGACTTCGCCAAGTTTCTTGGCTGATCCACATTCGCTCCTCTATAAACTGCTATATAATAAGCCAATAACTGCAATGGAACAGCAGAGGTAATCGGTGAATAACATTCCGAAGTCTCTGGAATCTCTATCACATAGTCTGCCATCTCGCTCACTTGCTGATCTCCTTCATAAACCACGGCAATTACCTTTCCTTTTCTAGCTTTAATCTCTTGGACATTACTCACAATCTTATCATAATGACCTCTATTAGGTGCGATAATTACAATCGGCATATTTTCATCTATCAAGGCAATAGGACCATGTTTCATCTCGGCAGCAGGATATCCCTCTGCGTGAATGTACGAAATCTCCTTCAGCTTCAATGCTCCTTCCAATGCCGATGGATAATTAAATCCTCTTCCTAAGTATAGAAAATTACTCGACTCCACAAAATCCTTCGCAATCTCTTTCGCAATATCATGAGTAGAAGCCAAGGTCTGCTCTACTTTTCTAGGAATAGCATCCAACTCTGCACTCAACTTCATAAATTCAACAGTGCTTAAGTTTCCTGTTTGTTTACCAAGCTTAAGTGCTATTAATGTAAGAACAGTCAATTGAGCGGTAAATGCTTTCGTAGAGGCTACCCCAATTTCTGGACCAGCATGAGTATATGCTCCTGCATCGGTAATCCTTGCAATAGAAGAATCTATCACATTACAAATTCCAAAAATAAAAGCTCCTTTCTCTTTCGCCATTTTTAAAGCAGCCATGGTATCAGCTGTTTCTCCTGATTGAGAAATCGCAATAACCACATCTTTTTCGGTAATGATAGGGTTTCTGTATCTAAATTCAGAAGCATACTCCACCTCCACAGGAATCCTTGCAAATTCCTCAATAAGGTACTCTCCTACCAACCCAGCATGCCAAGAAGTTCCACAAGCAATAATAATAATCCTTTCTGCATTTTTGAATTTCTCCAAATTATCCCAAATACCTGCCATTTTAATCATCCCTTCATTCACTAAAAGGCGACCTCTCAAAGTATCGTGAATAGATTTGGGTTGCTCAAAAATCTCTTTGAGCATAAAATGCTCATAACCTCCTTTTTCTATTTGCTCTAAATTCAATTTTAATTCTTGAACAGATGGTATAATCTTTTCATTATCCTTGATCGACCTAATGTCCACTCCACCTTCCAAAGTGATATGAGCCATGTGTCCTTCTTCTAAATAAATTGCCTCCTTGGTAAATTCCACAAAAGGAGAAGCGTCAGACGCAATAAAATACTCTTTATCTCCAATACCAATAGCCAAAGGTGACCCTAACCTTGCCACTACAAACTCACCCGGGAAATCTCGGTGCATTACACTGATGGCATAAGCTCCATTGACTTCATTTAAGGCATAACGAACGGCTGTAGGGAAATCAATCCCTTCCTCTTTATCAAAGAAATACTGAATTAAATTCACTAACACCTCGGTATCTGTTTCAGATTGAAACGAAAAACCTTTCTCGGTTAATATTTTCTTGATAGAGTCATAATTTTCAATAATCCCATTATGTACTATCGCTACTTTCCCATCATTAGAAAGGTGTGGATGAGAGTTCTCATCACTCGGCACACCGTGAGTAGCCCACCTTGTATGCCCCATTCCAAAATGAGTATTTCCTTCCAAATTTTCGGAAACTGCTACCAAATCATCTACTTTACCCTTTGTTTTAGCAACTTCAAAAAACTTATCTTCCCCTTCTAAAACAATTCCTGCACTATCATATCCTCTATACTCCAGTCTCCTTAGACCATTGATTACTATTTTATAAGCATCTTGAAAGCCTATGTATCCTACAATTCCACACATAATATATCTATTCTATTCGTAATTTGTTTATTTATTTTTTAGCATACGTTACCTGAAGCTGAATTTTATGCTCACTATTCGTATCCGAACCTATCAAGACCAATCGCTCTGGAGCATAAGCTCTTGTAGTAGCCTGATAACCTAATAAAAGTCCATTTTCTGGATTCACTCGAAACGAACCTACATTCAAGTCTAATATAATATCTTCATTAAATTCGTCGTCTTCAATTGCATTTTTCAAAGTTTTAGTAATGGCTAAATCATAATAAGCTGGGCTTTCATCTAAATAAGGCGTAACGAATTTAAACGAAGGAACTGCTCCGATATATACAGATTCTGATAAAAAGTTGTCTGCATCTTGCTCCAAAAAGACAAAATCGTCAGGCTTTTCATACTCATTACTCCATTGGTCATCTACATAAACCCTAATTTTCGCTCCTATAATGCCGATTTTTTCTTGGCGGTATTTATCTTTCAAGGTAGCAATGACTGCCATTGGGATTTTTAAGACTGCTCCTGAACCTCCCATTCCTTGCAAATACAATTTGTTATCTCCATCTAATTCGTTAACAGCATTAAGTGCAGTTTCCACGGTAGAGCCAAGTCTGTCGTATTGATACTGACCAATATGAACATTCCCTGCTCCTAATCCCATGATATATTTAGCACTCACCTTGTCTGCACCTTGCCCTTCTCCATCATGCTTATAATATAAAACAATGGTTGCCTGATTAGGATTAATCCCAAACAAATAACCATCATCTTCTTCCACAGAAATCCTTACTCCTCTGAAATAACGAATAAAAGACGCTAAATCTTTCAAATGATTTGAACCTTCTTGGTCAATAATTTTAGACTGAAAAAAATTTGCATCCAAAGGAATCCTTAAACTTTCAGGTGCTTCGAAAAGTAAATCATCATTATCGTTACCAACGAATTTTATTTTATTGACCTTACCATTAAAAATTTTCTCTCCTAACAAATTGGTATAATTAATGGTTTCATCAGAATAGACGGTATCCTTTGTTGATTTTAAGAAATCGGTTACTTCATGTACTCTAATTTTCAACGGAACAGGCTGACCGTTAATTTGCTGATTACCATATTTAAAAATGGGATAGGAAGTTATCTCTTGCGTTGCTGGAATCGTTCCTCCATTACCATCTGGAAACTGGAAATTAATAGAAGTTTCCACCTTCTCCTGCGTATTGTAAAAAGGTGTCAGATACATTACAGCAGAATCTAAAACCGCATTTTGACCAAACTTAGGGTCATAAGAAGATAAATTGACTTGACTCACATAAGATGCCTTTTGCTTTCCAAAAACACCCTCTGTAAAAGCACCAATTCTTGCAATCTGAAGTGTTTTAGCATCTGCTTGAATTTTATCTCCATTGCTTTTATTGTAAGCTACAATATCATAATTTTCTCGAACACCCTCCAACACATCATCGGTGAAGAATTGTCCTCCCAAATCATCTGCATCAGACTTACAACTCATCACGCCAAATATCCCTATTACTGCAATAAATACTCCAGTAAGTAATCGTTTAATATTTTTATTCATCTATTTCTTTTTTAATTCATAAACACTCGGTATAGCGTCTATTTCTAAATATTCTGATTTTTCTGTTTCAATTTTTTCAAAATACGCTCCCAAATCTCCTTCTAATACCTCATCTCCTTTCAATACAACATCTACATTTTTCATTGCTTCCTTTACAAAAGTGCTAAACGACGGTTCAGCAAGATCAATATCCTTAATATTATCAAAACCTAATACCTCTTTTATCATTCCATCTAATGGTGCATCCTGCTCATTGTAGACAGAAAGCACAAATTTAGTATCATCAAAATAAGAATCGTTTTTATAAAACGCCTTGATATAAAGTGGAACGAAAGCAGACATCCATCCATTCAGATGAATAACATCAGGTACCCAGTTCAATTTTTTAATCGTCTCTATAACCCCTCTTGCAAAGAAAACTGCTCGTTCTCCATTGTCTTTAAATGGCTCTTCGTTCTCGTCTAAATAATACGCCTTTCTCTTAAAATACTCCTCATTATCAATAAAATACACTTGTAACCTTTCTCCCGGAAGAGAAGCTACCTTGATAATCAAAGGTTGGTCTAAATCATTAATGATAATATTCATCCCCGATAATCTAATCACCTCGTGTAACTGATATTTCCTTTCGCTAATAAGACCAAATCTCGGCATAAAAACTCTTACATCGTTACCTTTGGCATGCATACTGAGCGCTAATTTATTTACGGTTTCCGCCACCATGCTATCTTGCTGATAAGGAGACATTTCGGTAGTTATGTATAAAATTCTTTGCTTCGACATATTGTTAATTTTTAAAATCTATTTTGATTGCTTCCATGCAAAAATACAAAATTTAAAATAAAACACTTGTTTATTAACACTTTTTATAAATTCGTTAATAGTATTTTTGACAGCTTCCTGTTTATCCGTTTTCACTTACCATAAAAACGCATTATCAGTGTTTTTATTTTGTTATAGAAAGAAAAAAATAAAACCGAAAACTCAAAAAATAAAACTTAGGCTATCTCTTACACAAGTTTTAATTATCTTTGCGACAAATTTAGAAACAAAATGAACGCTTTTATAGAAGAACTTAAATGGCGAGGACTCTTCGCTGATATGATGCCAGAAACTGAAGAACAACTCAATAAAGAGATGACAACAGCTTATATTGGATTCGACCCAACGGCTGATTCTCTACATATTGGAAGTTTAATTCAGATTAAAATATTGGCTCATTTTCAACAACATGGACACAAACCTATCGCACTTGTAGGTGGAGCAACAGGAATGATAGGCGACCCATCTGGGAAATCTTCCGAGAGAAACCTCCTCGATGAAGCTACCCTTAACCATTATGTGGATTGTCTAAAAAAGCAACTTTCAAAATTCTTGAATTTTGAAGGAAACGAACCGAATAAAGCAGAACTGGTCAATAATTATGATTGGATGAAAAACTTTAGTTTCTTGGACTTCGCAAGAGATATTGGGAAAAACATCACGGTTAATTATATGATGGCAAAAGATTCTGTAAAAAAGAGAATCAATGGAGAAGATGGTGCCGAAGGAATGAGTTTCACAGAGTTTACTTATCAATTAATCCAAGGATATGATTTTCTTCACCTCTACCAAAATCATCATGTAAAACTACAAATGGGAGGTTCCGACCAATGGGGAAACATTACCACAGGAACAGAACTTATTCGTAGAAAGGCTAAAGGTCAGGCGTTTGCTCTTACCGTTCCATTAATCACAAAATCAGATGGTTCTAAATTTGGAAAATCTGAGTCAGGAGAAAATTATTGGCTCGATAAAACCAAAACTTCCCCTTATAAATTTTATCAGTTCTGGCTGAATGCCACTGATGAAGATGCCGAGAGGTTTATTAAATTCTATACTTTTTTAGACAAAGAAGAAATAGAAAATTTAATCCAACAACATCAAGAAGCTCCACACTTGAGAGTTTTACAGAAAAAATTAGCCGAAGAAGTGACGGTTTGGGTACACGGAAGAGCAGAATACGAAACAGCATTAAAGGCATCACAAATTCTTTTCGGAAGAAGTACCTCAGAGGATTTAACAGCCTTAGACGAAGCGACATTCTTGGAAGTTTTTAATGGTGTTCCTCAGAAAGAAGTTGCCGAAAGTGAAATTTTGGGTGCTAATATCGTAGATTTACTCTCTGAAAAATCAGGGTTTTTAAAATCTAAAAGTGAAGCCAATCGAGAATTAAAAGGCAATGCTATTTCGGTCAACAAAACGAAAGTTACCAAAGACTATACCGCCAAAAAAGAAGATTTAATCAATGGAAAGTTCTTATTACTCCAAAAAGGAAAGAAGAATTATTTTATTATTAAAACAGTATAAAATCCCAAAATCCTCGTTACAGTAAAACGGGGATTTTTTTTAGCTTTACCCTCTGAATAAAAAGAAATCTTCCTTCATATCCTCAATTCCTTCATCTTCGTTGGTAATAATATAGTTCATCGCTCTATCGGTGAAACTCAAGCCTTTTTCGGTCAAGCTTAAAATTTGATTTTCAATTGAAACCATATTATTTTTCAAGGCTAAATCTACTACTTTTTTAGCACTGACTTTCTGCCAATTAATATGCTCTCTCAAATGCTTAATATGCCTTTCCTTCTTCTCTTGATGATTATTTAAATGTAATAAAAGCACCAACAACATTACCTCTTGTTTTTGTTGTTTACTTCGGTAAGTAACGGCAACAATCCCTTTTTCGGGAGCGAAAAGGTAAATACCCAAAAAGACAACCGCTAACATCAAAGTAATAGAGCCCGCAATAGATGCCTCTAAAAAATGCGCCAACCAATAACCACTAATCGCCGAAAATACTCCAAAACACAGAGCTAAGATTAACATTTTTTTCAAATCGTGTGTCAATAAATAAGCAGAAGCTGGTGGCGTAATAATTAAAGCTACCACTAAAACTGCTCCCACAGAATCAAACGCTCCAACCGTCGTAATTGAGGCTACCGTCATCAATCCATAATGAATTAAAACAGGACTAAAACCCAAACTCGACGCCAATCCCACATCGAAAGTGGATAACTTTAGTTCTTTATAAAAGGTAAGCAACAAAGTTAAATTCAATATGAAAATACTTCCGACCATCCACAAAGATTTCGCTCCGTAGTCTTGCCCATTGATAATCAGTCTATCAAAAGGAGCAAACGCCAATTCTCCCAACAAAACGGCATCAGTATCCAAATGTACATCGTTGGCATTTTGAGCAATCATAATCACGCCAATACTAAACAACGCAGGGAATACCAATCCTATCGCCGTATCTTCCTTGACCAATCCTGTTTTTTGAATATACTCCACCAAAGCCACCGTAATAACGCCTGTGAAAGTCGCCAATAAAATCAGTAGAGGATTATTTAAATCGTGGGTAATAAAAAACCCGATGACAATCCCCGGTAAAATGGCGTGAGAAATCGCATCGGAAATCAATGCCATTTTTCGCAATACCAAAAACACGCCTGGAATGGCACAAGCCATGGCTACTAAACTGGCAATAATCTGTATTTCTATCTGTGGACTTGTCATTTTTTTTGCTTTATATTGTACGCACTAACCAAAAGTCTTATCGTACAGATTTTCTTATCATTTTATCTATTCTTCTTTTATTCTCCTGTTGTAAGAGCGATGGATATAAATTCATTATGACATTAAAAAACATAATTATTATCCCAAAATAAATATTATAGTTTATACTTTTATAAATCGCAAAAGGAATTACAAAAACAAAACCAATCAAATGACCTATTTCCGCAATCGTCATTTCTTTTCTAATCTCTTTTAAATCCACTTTTTGATTTTTTAATTTTATTTTTTGATTAAAAAACTTAAAAAATGTATTCTTCACAATCCATTTAAAATATTTCATTCCAATCCATTTATTCACCTTTGGACTTTTTATAAAATTGAAATGAGATAAATGTTCATAATATTTAGTTTTCACAAGCATCGCATTCAATATTAGCCCAACTATCCAAGAGATAAATGAGATTGAGATTCCAAAAATGATATAATCAAGAAGCATCGTTTTTTTTAATTAAATTATTGTTTAGAATACAAATTTTCCGCAAACCGATATCCTTTTTCTGTCATTGACCAATTCTGACCATCAATAACGATATAATCCTTTTCGGCCAATGCATTCAAACTTTTACGAGTATACCCCTGAAAATTATTTAAAATTTTAATCTTATGAGGATGCGTGAAATCTTCATGCGTTTTTGAAATTTCGTACATAAAAGATAGCGTTTTGTTGAGTTTTAAATCGTTTCTATTTTTGATTAATTTGATTTGCCTAAACAACAATCCCCTCACTGGCGAAAAAATAAACGAAATCACTACAAAAACCGAAGTCACTAAAACAATAACTGGTCCCGTGGATAAATTGGACTGACTCGCACTAATTCCTGTTCCTATCACTCCCGATAATGCTCCAAAAATAGCCGAAAGTAACAACATTTTCCATAAATGATTCGTCCATTGTCTCGCTGCTGCCGCTGGTGCCAATAACATGGCACTCATCAATACTACTCCTACGGTTTGCAATCCCAAAACAATCGCCACCACAATAAAAGTGGAAATTAAAAAATCGATTAATTTCGTATTAAAACCCAAAGTTTTAGCATATTCCTCATCGAATAAAACGATTTTAAATTCTTTCCAAAATAAAAAGATAACACCAAGACTCAGTCCCGTTGCTATGACCAATAAAACGACATCTTCTTTCAGTAAAGTCGCCGCCTGACCAAATAAATATTTATCCAGTCCTGCCTGATTAGCATCAGAGGTTTTCTGCACAAAAGTGAGTAACAAAATTCCTATTCCAAAAAATAAAGATAAAATCAGCCCCAATGCCGTATCGGTTTTCAAATGCGTTTTTTTAATAATTCCACGAATCCAAAAAACGCCAATCAGCCCAGAAACTAATGCTCCTAATAGTAAAATTTCGGAATTTTTAGAACCCGTAATTAAAAAAGCAATGACAATCCCCGGTAAAGCAGCATGAGAAATAGCATCACCCAATAGGCTTTGCTTTCGTAAAACGGCAAAACTTCCTAACAAACCACACAAAGCACCTAAAACCGCCGTTCCCAGCGTAATGATTTGTAAGGTGTAATCGTTTAATAATAATTGAAAATAATTAGACATTGCTTTACTATTTAATATTCAAAATTGGACGCATCCAAGATGTATTGATTAACAAGTGGCTATATTAATCAGCACTCAAACTTACTTGATAATTAATTCCATAAGTTTTAATCAGATTCTCATCATTGAAGATATTTTTAACTGGTCCTGTGGCAATTTTTTTAACATTCAGGAAAGTAACCCAATCGAAATATTCAGGAACGGTTTGCAAATCGTGATGTACTACCACAACCGTTTTTCCTTGTTCTCTTAGTTCTTTTAAAATTTTGATAATCGCTTTTTCGGTTACGGCATCTACTCCCTGAAAAGGCTCATCCATAAAATAAATTTCGGCATTTTGCACCAAAGCCCTTGCCAAGAAAATCCTTTGCTGTTGCCCTCCTGAAAGCTGAGAAATTTGTCGGTTTCGGAAAGGTAACATACTCACTTTTTCCAATGCCTCCAAAGCTCTTTTTTTCTGCTTCCCTCCTACTCTTTTTATCCAACCTAATTCACCATAAGTCCCCATCATTACAACATCGAGTGCCGTGGTAGGAAAATCCCAATCTACAGAACCTTTTTGGGGAACATAGGCTACTTTTTTACGATTTTGCTCGTAAGATTTATCAAAAACTTTTACCGAACCTGCAATAGGATTAATAATCCCTAAAATGGCTTTAATTAAGGTAGATTTCCCTGCTCCGTTTGGTCCCACGATTGCCATTAAAACGCCCTCTGGAATTGTCAAATCGATATCCCATAAAACAGGTTTATAGTTATATGCCACCGTTAAATCATCCACGGTAATGGCGTTTTGTGTTTTCATTTTTTTGTTTTTTAGTTGTGTGAACTAACTAATCTCTAACCTACTTCAAAGCATCAACAATCGTCTTTACATTCGCCTTATACATTCCAATATAAGTTCCTTCTGGCGTTCCCGCTGAACCCAAAGCATCCGAATAAAGTGTTCCTCCAATTTTCACTTCATGATTTTGGGCTTTCACCGATGCTTGAAGTGCTTCTATCGTCCTTTGAGGAACAGAAGATTCTACAAAAATAGCCTTTACATTATTTTGAATAATAAACTTTGCCAACTCCTGAACATCTTTCACTCCTGCCTCTGTTGCCGTTGATAAACCTTGCAAACCAACCACCTGAAAATCAAATTGTTTTCCGAAATAATTAAAAGCATCGTGAGCTGTAACTAATATTTTCTGTTCAGGTTTTAATTCGTTGATTTTCTCCTGAAGACCATTTTTTAAGGTCATCAGTTCGGTTTGATATTGCTTCTCGTTTTCAAGGAAATAGTCTTTATCATCAGGCATTTGTTTCCCTAATTCCAAAGCTACATAATGAGCCATTCTGCTCCAATAATCAATATTAAACCAAATATGCGGATCATAATTTCCAGCAAAATCTTTGGACGAAATCAAGTCTTTCTCCTCCAACGCATTCGCAATGGGAACAATGGTTTTATTCTGTTGTTTCATTTTCTCAAAAACCTCTTGCAACTTTCCTTCTAAATGCAATCCATTATAAAAAACCATATCGGCATTGAATAACTTTCCTACATCTCCTTCACTCGCTTTATAAAGGTGAGGATCTACTCCTGCTCCCATTAAACCTTCAACATTGACCTTTTCACCACCAATAATTTTTACCAAATCAGTAATCATCGTCGTGGTAGTGACAATATTCATCTCACCATTTTCCTGTTGCTTTTTGTCTGAACAATTCATCAAAAAAACACTCATTAAAACCAATAATATTACCTTTTTAAACATATTTATACAAATTAAAACTGACTACAAAGATATGAAAGTTAGATTAACCTAACAAGAAGTATCGAAAAAGTCTCAAAGTTGGATTGTACTCTATACCTTTTCTACTTTAAAATTGACATCATAAAACACTTTATATTTCCCAAAGGATAACAAAATATTACAGAAATAGGATATTCAGTTGTACACAAAAAAAATAAGAAACTATCTCTAGTTTCTTATTTTAATTAATACTCTATCTCCTTCCTCTACTTGACCTCGAAGAACGATAACCATTTCTATGACTCGTCGTACTTCTCGAACTCGACTTCCTTATACTGGTTGTAGGTCTTTTATAAGTTCGACTGGTATTATTTCTAAAACCTTTTGTAGAAGATCCACGAGTAGCATTCGTTTTTACCCGAGTGGAATTATAGTTCTTTCCTCTTGTCGTATTCCTAACACTACTCCTATCGCCTAAAGAACGATGTGTGTCATATTTTCTTATTCTAGTAGGGTTTCTAAATCCTTTGTTATTATTCCTAGTCCCATTTGTCTGATTTCTAAATCCATCTGTTTGATTTCTAAGACCATTCGTTTGATTTCTGAAACCATTATTACCTCTTATACCTTTATTTCTATTGGTACGGAAACGATTGATATTTTGACTTTGTCTCCAGCCATATCTTCGTCCTGTATTTTGATGATAACGATGTCTATCTACTCGGAACAAATCTCGATTATAGCGTCTATATCTTCTTCTCACCCTATATCTTCTATCATAAAAATGATGACATCTATTGGTATAATACACCACTGGGCGAATACCTCTATAATAGTTATTTTGGAAAATAATATATAACCTCGTTCCTAAAATATGCTCTAACGCATAAAATCTATCATAATACCATCTCACTGGATTCATTCTATAATAAGACTCCCAAACATAATAAGAATCAAACTGGCTATTCAAGTCCAAAATCAATCTTATCTGATGTGGCGATAAATTATAACGATAGAAAAAATAATTCCAATCTACCATACTGATACTGCGTCGGTAATCTCTATAAAAATCCCTGTAATAAGAATTAGAATAATAATCCATCGGGTATTCATAATAATATTCTTCTGGGAAATAATATCCATCGTCCTCATAATGATAAGTATCATCTCCCCAATACGATCCTCCATTCGAATACTGAGCAAAACTCATGACCGAAAATAAAACTGCTAAACCTAATATAAATCTTTTCATTTTTTTCTTATTTTAAAATTAAACTCATTTGTCATTAATGATGTTTTCAACACCTCAAAGCCCAAGCTAAAAACACTTGCCTTTTTCCGACTTCGATGTGTAAAAAACAAAAACCTTACCAAAGTGGATAAGGCTCTTGTTTTTTGTCTAAAGTTTAAGGTAGTTTAAAGTTCAATATGATTAAACCATTAGATTGGTACATTTATTTTTTTTAAATAAACCTATCATAATCTGCAACGCCATCTCCATTTTCATCACCCAATTCTGCTTGCATCACCAATTTATTTTCTGTTAAAGTTATAACTTCACCTACTTGACCATCAATCGTGATTTTTTTAGTAGATTCATCATAAGAGTAAGGCATTGTTTCCGTTCCATCGAACTCACAGTCACTATGATCTTGATTCCAATCGTATTGAGTAACTACATACTGACCATTAGATTTAAATTCATTGGTCGTTTTCTTTTCACATTCATCGAATGTATAAGTATCAAGAACAATATCATCTACCCCCGATACCAATAATTCTTTATCTAACTTCCAAACGCCGATAATACTTGGCTTTTTTTCTTCATCTTTTTTACAAGCTGTTAAAGTAAAAACAGCTAATCCTGCTAATAAAATCTTTTTCATTTTTTATTGTTTTAAGATTCACCCTATTAACGCCAAAATCATGCCAAAAACAATCTTGGTTCTTGACTCTTGGTTCTTGACTCTATTTATCTACACCAATTTATAAGTCGTTCCTTCTCGGCTATCTTTTAGTTCGATGCCTTTTTCTTTTAATCTATCTCTAATTTGATCTGATAAATCAAAGTTTTTGGATTTTCTCGCTTGACTTCTCAATTCTATTAAAACTTGCAATGCCTCATCTAATTTGGTATCATTCTGCTCTTGGATTTTTTCTAATCCCAAAACATCAAATACGAAAGCATTTAATAAGGTTTTTAATTCTACTAAATCTTCAGCCGAAATACTCGCTTTTCCATCCTTTAATGCAAAAATAAATTTCACTGCTTCAAATAAATGGGCAATTAAAATCGGAGAATTGAAATCATCACACAAAGCCTTATAGCATTTCTCTTTAAAATCTTGAATATTGAATTGACTATTAGCTGTTGACTGTTGGCTGTTGGCTGTTGGCTCTTGATTTTCTAAAATAGTCAATGCTTCCATCAAACGATAATACCCTTTTTCGCTCGCCAACATTGCCTCATTGGAAATATCCAAAACACTTCTATAATGAGCCTGCATAAATCCAAACCTTACAATGGTTGGATGGAATGCCTTTTCAAAGAAATCATTTTCCCCACTGATTAATTGGGCTGGTAAAATATAATTCCCTGTAGATTTACTCATTCTCTGTCCGTTCATGGTCAGCATATTGGCGTGCATCCAATAATTTACAGGCGAATAACCATTCCCTGCTTTTCCTTGAGCTACTTCGCATTCGTGGTGAGGGAATTTCAAGTCCATTCCTCCTCCGTGAATATCAAATTTATCTCCTAAATATTTAGTACTCATCACCGTACATTCCAAATGCCAACCCGGGAAACCTTCTCCCCAAGGAGAATTCCAACGCATAATATGCTCTGGCGATGCAGATTTCCAAAGGGCAAAATCTTGTGGATTTTTCTTTTCACCTTGACCATCTAAATCACGAGTATTGGCAAATAAATCTTCAATATTTCGCCTTGAAAGTTCACCGTAATTCATTCCTCTATCGTTGTATCCCAATACATCAAAATATACCGAGCCATTTACTTCGTAGGCAAAACCATCTTTGATTAATTTCTCTACCAACTCTATTTGTTCCACGATATGTCCTGTAGCAGTAGGTTCAATATTAGGAGGTAACAAATTAAACTTTTCTAATACTCGATGAAAATCCACCGTATATTTTTGCACAATTTCCATTGGTTCTAATTTTTCCAATCGAGATTGCTTTACAAAACGGTCGTTTTCAACATTTCCATCATCAGTAAGGTGTCCAGCATCGGTGATATTCCTAACATACCGCACTTTATATCCTAGATGTTTTAAGGCACGATAAATAAAATCAAAAGACATAAAAGTCCTCACATTCCCCAAATGCACATTGCTGTAAACCGTTGGTCCACAAACATACATTCCGACATGGTCTTTTAAAATCGGTTCAAACTTTTCCTTTTTCCCTGAAATTGAATTGTATAAATAAACTTCCTTTGCCATTGTTATTGAATTTTGGTGTGTGTTCCTACATAATGCAGAAACTCTTGTCTTGTAATAGGATTAGTTCTAAAAATCCCACTTAGTTCCGCTGTAATTGTTGAGGAAGAAGTGTCTTTGATTCCTCTACAATTGACGCAAAGGTGCGTTGCATCTATGATACATGCCACATCTTTCGTTCCCAAAGCCTCTTTCATCGCATCAGCAATTTGCATCGTCAATCGCTCCTGAACCTGAGGTCTTTTAGCATAATAATCTACAATTCTATTGATTTTTGACAGCCCAATCACTTCTCCATTCGAGATATACGCCACATGAGCTTTACCAATAATCGGTAAAAAGTGATGCTCACAAAAAGAATAAACCGTAATATCCTTTTCCACCAACATTTGTCGGTATTTGTATTTATTAGAAAAGGTCGAAATACGAGGTTTATTTTCTGGTAATAAACCACCAAAAATTTCGTTTACATACATTTTAGCCACCCTTTTAGGAGAATCTTTCAAAGAATCATCGGTCATATCCAAACCGAGCGTTTCCATAATCTCAGAAAATAAACCTTCTATTTTTTCAATTTTTTGTTCAGGCGTTTTTTCAAAAGCATCTTCTCTTATTGGTGTATGCTCTTTCCCAGTGAAAACATCGTCGTCGTTATCAATAAAATCGTTCATATTTATGGTGTATTAAAAGACAAAAATAAGGATTGTTTATTAAACTTTTTCCTTTTTAGGGAAAATAGTTGGAATTTTTAAGGATAAATGAATTATTACCGACAAGTATATACATTAGATTTCAACACCTCTTCCTCTTTTTTAGAGAGGATGGGTATTATTAAAAAGGAGCCACCAAAACAATCTCCAAAGTATTATAAAGATTACCTGTTATACATTATTAGATATTATTTCAAAAACTTCTATTTAATTGAAGATTAAAGTTTTGTCTTTTCATTCTTTTGTCTTGAAACAAAAGAACCAAAAATTCAAGGCTTCAGATGAATTTTTGAAAAATTTTGCTCAAAATCCTAAATTGATAGAACTTGCTTCGCTATCGCTCCGCCTCGAACAATATCAATTTTACGGATTTTTCACTGCATTTTCCTAAAAAATCCATCTATGCCATTATTGGAAGTTCCAATATTGCGTAAAAAGAATGCACAAGGCAAGAAGTTATAAAGGTTATTTTAATGGCTATAAATGAAGATAAACCTAAAATTATTTTTCGGTTCTTCTTCTTTTAATTTCTTTCATAATAAGGGATAACTCTCTACCTGTTTGCCCTGCTACAGAGGTATTTTCTTGAGCTCTTCTCATTAAATAAGGTACAACATCTTTTACCGAACCATAAGGAAGATATTTTGCTGTATTGTACTTTTTATCTCCAAGGAAATAAGTAATATTATCGCTCATTCCGTATAATTGTCCAAAATGAATTCTTGGATCATCATGAGCCAATCCTTTTTCTTGCATTTTAGTCATTACCAATTCGGTAGATTTCTCGTTATGCGTACCAAAAAATGCTGAAATCTTGTCCAAATTATCCATCACAAAACAAATTGCCGAATCATAATTATCATCGGACGCTTGTTTGTTAGGTTGTATCGGGTCTGGATAATTCATTTCTTGAGCTCTTTCTCTTTCCTTTTCCATATAAGCACCACGAACGAATTTATAACCCAAGAAATAATTTTTAGATTTTGCTCTTTCTAAATCTTCCTCCAAGTATTCCAATCGCCCCGTTCTATACATCTGAATGGTATTCCAAATCACCGCTTTTTCCTTATTGTATTTGGCTTTCATGTCGTTTACCAAAGCGTCCACCGCACACTGAATCCAAGTTTCTTCGGCATCAATCATTAAAATAACATCTTTCTGATGTGCCAATTGACAAACTTCATCGTACCTCTTTACGACTCTCTGCCATTCTTCTTTTTCGGTATCGGTCAATGCTTTACCTGCCTGAACATCTTCATACAGTTTAAACCTCCCAAAACCTGTAGGTTTAAAAACTACAAAAGGAATTGCAGGATTACCCTCTGCAAAGTCTATATTTTCTTTAATTTCCTGACAAGTTACATCAAAAGTTTCCTCGTCATCTTTCCCCTCAACAGCGTAATCGAAAATACTTCCAATATGATGCTTAAACATCGCTTGCACCACCTTCTGGCTCTTCTCACGCGTTTCTCCTCCTACAAATTGCTGAAACAAAGTTTTCTTCAAAACTGTTTTCACAAAAGGGAAATTGTTACGAATAGAAAAATTCAGAAACTTAATTCCCAAATTGGTTAATGTTGGGTGTTCTATCCCTTTAAACATTAAATAAGCCTTTTTTAATTGCTCGGTTGACTTATCTTGAAAAGCGATTTTAGTATCATTAAATATAGACATAGACTATTAAGTTTTTTAATGGGAAACAAAATTAAAAATATTTTGAATACGAAAAAAATTTAATCACTTATTTTCTTAAATTTACACCGTAAAAATAAATGAAAGACAATGCACATTTTAAAAAACAAACAAGCCCTTTTAGATTTCGTTCAGGAGGTCAAAAAAGAAAAACAAAGCATCGGCTTTGCCCCTACAATGGGAGCTTTACACCAAGGACACCTTTCTCTCTATGAAAAAGCAAGGGAGGAAAATAACATTGTCATCAGTTCGATATTCGTTAATCCTACCCAGTTTAACAACCAAGAAGATTTAGAAAAATACCCTCGAACGGTAGAAAAAGATATTGAAAAACTCGAAAAATCAAATTTGGTAGATGCCGTTTATTTGCCAACGATAGAAGATATCTATCCAAATGAAACCAAAAGTAAGTCTTATGATTTTGGAGGATTAGAAAAGGAAATGGAAGGAGCGTTCAGGCAAGGGCATTTTGACGGAGTGGGAACAGTAGTGGAAGAATTATTCCGACAGGTGCAACCTGACAATGCTTATTTTGGAGAGAAAGACTTTCAGCAATTGGCAATTATTAAAAAATTAGTAGAAATCTGTCACTTGAATATCAGTATCCATGGCGTTCCGATTTTCAGAGAAAAAAATGGTTTAGCAATGAGCTCAAGAAACGAAAGACTCTCGACCAAAGAAAGAAATGAGGCAAAAATCATTTATGAAACTTTACAACAAATTAAAATTTGGGCAGAAAAAGAAGAACTTTCAAGTATAAAAAAACGAGTAGAGAAAGTCTTTGAGCAGGAGGAAAACATGAAATTAGAATACCTTATCATCGCCGACGAAACTACCCTAAAAGAAGTACATGAGTTGGATAAAACGAAGGCATTACGAGCTTTTATCGTGGTTCATATTGGAAAAGTAAGACTAATTGATAATTTGAAATTGTATTGAAATAAAAAAGTTACAATATTTAAAGCATCAACAAAAATAAAATCCTTTCTAAAAATAGAAAGGATTTTAAACACCAAATCACAAAATATTAATATGAAAAATAATTTACCAACTGATAAATTAGTGACTTGGCTGGGGTTCGAACCCAGGACCCCATCATTAAAAGTGATGTGCTCTACCAGCTGAGCTACCAAGTCAATTTTGTTCTTTTGCGCTATGTGCCTGCGACTGGACTCGAACCAGCACATCCTTTAGGAAACCACCCCCTCAAGATGGCGTGTCTACCAATTTCACCACACAGGCAAAGAAAACCATTTTACAAGTTTTATTTAGTGACTTGGCTGGGGTTCGAACCCAGGACCCCATCATTAAAAGTGATGTGCTCTACCAGCTGAGCTACCAAGTCTGCCACTCCAAAAAACAGAACTTAACTGTCCTTGTTTCAAAAGTGGTGCAAAGATACAGATTTTTTTTATATCTCAAAATTTTTCTGCAAATTTGTAACAAAAAAAATATGATTATTTCTCTAATAGGATATATGGGTTGCGGTAAATCTCACATTTCAAGAACTTTAAGAAAACGAATAAATTTTAAACTCATTGATTTGGATAAAGAAATTAGTACTCGTCAGCAATCCTCCATCAAAAATATCTTTGAAAAAAAAGGCGAAATTTTCTTTAGAAAAAAAGAAAGAGAAGTATTAGAAGAGATTTTAGCTACAGAAGACAATTGCATTTTAAGCCTTGGTGGAGGAACTCCTGCTTACTATAATAATATGGAAATCATTAATCAAAATTCAATAAGCATATTCCTACAAACTTCCATACCTCAACTGACAGAAAGATTGATTAAAAATAAACAAAAAAGACCACTCATCGCCAATATCTCAGATGAAGACCTTCCTGAATTCATTGCCAAACACCTTTTTGAAAGAAATACATTCTACAATCAAGCCCAATTTACGATTAACACCAATAATAAAACCCCCGAAGAAGTCGTTGAGGAAATTCGACATTTGATATTGTAGAAACAAAAATTAAATCAATTACCAATCCAGAAAATCATCAATATCTCTCCTATCTTTTTTAGTAGGTCTCCCCTCGCCTTTGGCTCGGTAATATTTCTGTTGCATTTTTCTCATCTCCAATAGATCGTATTGCTCCTTCTCCGTAATATCTTTAATATGTAACGGAACCAACTTTGCTCCCATCCTACTTTTGGGAATTTGCAATACCTTGATTTTATATTCAATTTGATTTTTTCTAATCACAATTTCATCTCCTACCTTGACCTCCCTTGAAGATTTAACCAACTGATCATCAACAGAAACCCTATTCTTTTTAACCTCCTCCGAAGCCTTCGTTCTGGTCTTATAAAAACGAACACTCCACAAAAATTTATCTATTCTCATTTTATTTTCATACTTTTGGAACTCAGAAAGCAATTTAGTAAAAATTTTAGTAAATATGAAAAAAGGATTGATATATTTCACTTTAGCCATTCTATCTTTACAAGCCTGTCGTAAGAATGATGAAGAAGTTCAGCCAAGCATTACAGAGCAAAATAATTACGATGACCAAGCGATTACAAAGTTCATGAACGACCATTATTTTGACGAAAGAGGAAATGTAACACCGTTTAGCGAAACAGACGATTCGGATGATAATGAGCCAAAACTATCTAGCTACAACCCCGTCAAATTGCCATCTGGAGTAGTCTATATCCTACGTCCTAACGCACAACCTAATCCAGGGAAAGCCATCGGCAACACCGATATTCTAGAGCTTATGGGAACAGCATATTCTTATTTAGCAAAAAAGGAAGATGGCGCTGTAAAATTCACTGACCGATCTTCTTTTATGAATACCATTAACACCAATGGAGATGTTTATGTAGACCCTATTTTCTATTATGTAAAAGAAGAAAAACTAACTGATAACAGAACAAGATCGTTTTTTGAAATAGAGGGTTTCCAAGAAGGGATAAGACATTTTAAAAGTTGTGAAATTGACAATGAAGAAAATTACAATTTACAAGGTGTTATTTTTGTTCCATCAAGAGCGGGATATGCGAGAGATGAAAATATGTTTAGCATTCCCCAAAACAAATTTGAAGACAGGAGTTTTATCTTCAATATTCAAGTTTATAAAACTACCGAAAGACCAACAGAAGATGAATAAATTATCTTAATCTATAAGATTAATAAAAAGAGAGGTAGCGATATTCTTATATTGCCACCTCTCTTTTTTTAGACCTCAAACAAAAAACCACCTACAAAAACTTGTAAGTGGTTGATAATTAAAGTGGTCCCACTTGGATTCGAACCAAGGACCACCTGATTATGAGTCAGTAAATTTATTTTTTCATATAGTTTCTTTTAATTTCTTATAAATTCATTTACAGTGTTTTAAATAAATTAATTTGATATATAGTTTCTTTTTTTTATATATTTACACCAGAAACGTTCGACCTATGTTCGACCTAAATAAAACAAAATGGCTACGGTAAAACTTTATCTAAGAAAGAAAAAATTAAATAACGGCTTATTCCCTGTTGTTTTAAGAATAACTCATCTACGTAAAAAGAACATCATTTCTTTAAACTTCAAATGTAAAAAAGAAGATTGGAATGAACGAAAAGAAGAGTTTAGAAAATCATTTCCTGATTCTAAAAATCAAAACAACATATTACACAGTATTAAAAATAGAGCTGAAACTATTATTCGACAATATGAGTATGATGAAATAGACTTTGATTTTAAGAAATTTAAAGAAGACTTATTTCATTACAAAGTAAGTTCTTCAGAAGGTGTTTTTGAGTTTTGGGAGACTCATATTGAAAACTTATACAAAAGCAAAAAAGCAGGGAATGCTAGATATCATCATGATTGTAAAACATCTTTTTTTAACTTCATAAATAACAAGAATTTATCTTTTAAAAACATCAATTATTCACTTCTTAAAGATTATGAAAATCATTTAGGAAGTAGAGGTTGTATTCCTAATGGGATTGCTGTAAGAATGAGAGCCTTGAGAGCCATCTATAATGAAGCTATTAAACAAGAAATTGCTAATCAAAATGACTATCCATTTAAAAAGTATAAAATATCAAAGCTGAAAGGTAAGACCAATAAAAGAGCATTAAGTCACGAAGAAATATTACAGATAAAGTCTTTAGATTTAACTAAAAACTCTCATTTAATCGATGCTAGAAATTATTTTATTTTTAGCTATTATACTAGAGGTATGAATTTTATAGATATGCTCTTATTGAAATGGAAAGATATATCAACAAATTCGATTGTCTACATTAGAAACAAAACAAAGGAACGTTTTGTCATAAAGAGGTCAAAAATCATTAATAAAATATTAAAATACTATCAAGATAATAATAATTTAGATACCGAATATGTATTCCCCTTATTATTAAAGGATAATCTTACTGAAAGACAGATTCAAAATAGAAAACATAAAACACTTTCTAAATTCAACAAAGATTTAAAAGAAATTGCAAAATTATGTGATATTGAAAAAACATTAACAAGCTATGTAGCTAGACATAGTTTTGCTACAAATCTGAAACATAAAGGAGTATCTACTGATATTATATCTGAAGCTTTAGGACATAAAAACTTAGCTATAACTCAAACTTATCTAAAAGATTTTGAAAATAAAACGATCGATGATGCCGTTAGTATTTTAGAAGTTTAATAATAAAAATTGTCATATTAATTATTCTAAAGTAGAAATTTTACATATCTACTAATAAGTACCAGTTCGATTCCAGTCTCGGACACAAAAGCCCTCTAGTAATCATAAGATTATAGAGGGCTTTACTTTTTTTAGGATAGCTAAAAAGGTGGCTGTTTTTTTATTATAAAAGAAACGTCGCTTAAAATAATTTAAACGAAAACAACTAATTTACTATCTATTTCGTCGAATTTTTTCTATAATTCTCAGCTTGTGTAAATATTTCTTGATAGACTTTATCCACAGGTGGGTATCCAAATTCACTTAATAGTAAAATTAACCCTACTTTTGGAGCTAATTTTATTTCACCTTTTGTATTCCAATCTGAAAATTTCACTTGACTATCTACGAATACTTTTACCTTTTTAGCTAACTTAATTAATCTTCAGGATAAGTGAAATCGTATTTTTTACATAATTCCAATAAAATATCATAAAAAGCTTTTTCTTCAAAATCAATACCTAAATCGTTTCCTGAATCAAATTCAATCATATCTGTTAAAGCTTCTGCTATTTCTTCATATACTTCACTACGATTGTTGTAATTTACAACTAAAGTTTCATCATAAACACCTTGCTGACTATCGGCTTCTTCACCAATCTTAAAAATTTATTGTACTCCATCAGTTTGCAAGGCATCTTTTATCATTTCCCAAACTTTGGCATTCATTTGTTCCGTATCTGATGTATCTCCTTTGGTTAGTTAAATACAATAGAACAAATTGCTAAATGAAAATCTTTCTGTTTTGGTGAATGTTTCACTTTCTACATATATGCCATAAATTACTTTTAAACGCTTTACAATTCCCATAAAATTAGATTTAGTAGCTTTATTTAATGTATTCAATTGTGTTCTAATGATAAAATATTTTTTATAGAAAGTAAAACAACTTCTATTTATAAGACTTATAGTATTTCGAGTTATAAAATAGATAATACTCTGTTTTCTTTTGGTTACAAAAATTCGAAATTATATTCCTGAGTTAGACTAAAAATATTATTCATTTTCTAGCTATACATAAAGAATAATCTAAAAACTATAATTGTACCCTATAGTACAATTCGTTTCATTAAGGCTAGGGGTTTTAGTTTCTTGATTTATATTTCTTCTAAAAAGTTGAACTACGTTAAGGTTAAAATTATGTTTTTTCCAAGGTGTGTAGTTAGCTCCTACACGTAGATTAGTCACATTTGTACTCGTTTGTTGACTACCGGAATGATTAAATGACAAACCTAAGTTTGCTTTTAATTTATCTTCTTTTAAAAATGATTTAGTAACATTAACTCCAGGACCCCAAATCATTGAAGTTTTAGAGGATGCATAAGTATGGGTAAAGTTAAATGAAGTAGCAATATTGATTTTTTTTTGAGGAAAACCAAGTGTATAATTAATATTAGCGTTATGAAATCTTGACAGACCTCCTTTTCTAACTATATTGTTTTCTTTATTTACCATATCATTTAAAGAATAATTCAAATTAATATTTTGCGTTTTTTCTTTTGAATTAGAAAGTACATAATTCACATTAATATTAATATTTTGAGAAATCTGTTTATAATCAATTGAATCTTTTGGCTGTTGAACGATTAATGGATTGTTGTTGATATTATTAAACTGATTTAATTGCTGATTAGTAAACATCGTGAAGTTAGAATAATTAGCCGATAACATTAACTTTTCTGATGCTTTTAAGTTTGCATTTAAAGCACCTACCCATCGACTGGTTTGTTTTATCTTTTGATGCTTTAAATTATCTCTTTGCCTTCCAATATTCCCTGATAATGCTAATTTATCCTTAAACATTGTTAATGAAGTATTCAATGTAATATTTTCAAAATCATTATTAAAATAATATGCTCCCAATGTTTTGTATTCAGGATCAATTCTCTCATACTGAATTCCTATCACAACCTTCTTAATCGTTAAATTAACACCTGTTTTATATGCTGAATAAGTCTCCATAGAAGAATTTCCTAACAAAAATTTAGATGCTACACCTCTTCTAACCATTCCTTTTTTTGAAGATCTTAAATCATTTACAATTGCAGTATTTGCATATTCTCCAAAAACTTCAATATTTTTATATAATTTAAAAGAACCCGTCATAGAAAGCACTAGATTTTCTTGTGGTAATACTCCTTTTTCATCGGGAGCATTTTTAACAGAACTGATTTTATCTTTTGCATAAAAGCCAATCAAACCTAATTTATATTTTTCCTTTTCCCATCTAATTTTAGCACCATACCCCATTCTTTTATAGGATGGTAATGTATTGGGGTTTCCATCATCTTCTATCGCCTTATTAAGCCTCCCCGTCATTAAAGATAATTTTAAAGGAATATCTGGTGTCAATTCTAAACCTCCTCCTGTAAAAAGAAGCCCATTAAAAGTATAAGGAGAGAATGACATATTCGCATCTCCAATATAGGCTTTAACCCATTTGTATTTTGGAGTAAGACTTAAACGGTTAAATTTAAATGGCACCTGATAGTCTAACTGGCTTCCCTGATTCGTGAAACTATAGGAGATAGGTATAGACCATCTGTAAAATCCAAGGTTTAAATTTCCATTTAAAAAATAGGTGAAAGGAGCTCTATTCCTTCTGATATTAGAACCATAAAACACGGAATTGGCAGATACTCCTCCACTAATTTTAAAAGGATTTTTAGTAAGTTCCTTTTTAACTTTACTTCCTAAATTTTCTAAGTCAATATTTTGTGCATTAGCTAAAGAAAAGCTAAAAATAAAAATTAATAGTTGAATATTTAATTTTCTCATGAAATTAAGAATGTTTTTGTACTTTGATATCAACAATTATATAAGAACTAGTACTATTTTCAATAAAACTTGTAATTTTAATTGCTCCCTTTCTACCATCAGATGTCTCGAATAAAACAACTCTTGGCAATATTGTACTATCAAAGGGAGTCTTTCCAGTATTGGATTCAACAATAGAAATAGAATTAAAATCATCCCCATGGTTTATCCCATTAAATCCAGAGCTTGAAAGAAGTGAACCTACCAACTCTTGAGAATTAATAATTTTGGTATGAATAGCGTTAGGAATAGATGAAAATGCTGTATTTTGAACTTCATCTGGAGAAACAAATTGATTATAATTAAAAGTTGAATTTAATCCAAAAAAAGCAAAATCAATCATTGAACCGTTATTTTCATTGACTTCTCCCTGCTTAATAACAGTTCCTAATTCAGAAGAAAAAAAGCAGCCTTTCGAACCATGAGCTGTATTGATACCTAATTCAATATTGGTGAATGTTAACAAATTTTGATCAGGTAAAATTGTGATTTGCTTTGTTAACGTCTTCGTTTCTTTATCATTTGTTGCATTTAATGTAATATCATAAACTCCTGCAGAAGAAAAAGTAACATCTGGGTTTTCTTCTGTACTAGTAGATGGATTTGCTTCATTAACAATCCATTCATAAGTAAAAGCATTCGTAGATTGATTATTCAAATGTAATATAACAGGGGTTTGATAATCATTATCTATAGGGTCTACACTCCAATCAAAATCAATAGTCATTGCAGGTTCTATTGTAATTGTTTTTTCTTTGGAATAAGTTTCTAAACCATTGCTAATGGTTAACTTAATAGTATGTTCACCTGGTTCTGTAAAAATAACACTTGGGTTCTCATCTTGTGACACAGATGGTGTAGCAGTTTGAAATTCCCAAGAATAAGAAGTAGCTCCCAATGATTGATTTACCATTTGTAAACTAACAGGAGAAATACTGCTCCCCTCCATTTCCCAATCAAACTCAACGAACATCGCTGGATCTACATTTAATTCTATTATTTTTTCATCTACATTACCATCTTTATTAGATGCCTTCAATTTTAGTTGATAGTTTCCTGCTTCAGAATAGATAATTAATCCAGGATTATTGGATGTAGAACTTTCTGTATTTGCTCCTTCAAATGACCATTCATAGGTATCAGCACCTGTAGTTTTATTAGTTATTTCAACTTTAACAGGAACTGAATAATCATCATCTATCACTTTTATAGAAAAGTTTGCTTCCACAGGTATACTTTGTTCTCTTGCACAAGAATTCAGGTTAAATAATACAATACTTAACAATACAAATAAAAAAAAGGACAAAAAACTATTTTTTAAAAAAAATCTCATTTTAATATTTTTAATCTTATTGAATTAATACTCTTTTCACCATTGCTTCACCACCCGTTTCTAAAATAATCAAATAAGTTCCTGAAATTAATCCTGTATTAAACGGCACATCAAAATGATCTCCTTTAGGCAGGTTAACAACTGGTAACACTTGATGAGAAACCATATCAATCATTTTCAAGCGAATTGAGGCTAAATTATTTAAATCTACCGTTACGGTAAATATTCCATCATTAGGATTAGGGGTAATTTCAAATTTTTTAATATTAGATGACGTAGCAGGATTTATTACTACTCCTTGAGTATTTTCTTCTATGACTACTGTTTTATAAAATGTCTCTACGCAGTCTCCTTGTATACCTTTTAGTCCGAATTCATATGAACCAATTTCTGAAAAATGAAGTTGTAAAAATTCATCTGTTTGATCTATTATTTGGATATTTTCATTATCAGGTATTATCCATTCTACTTCTTCTGGAGCTACAGGAGATGTATTCACTAAGATAACATCTGATTCTGTATACGCATACGTGGTCAACATAAATTGAGGATTTAAAACTTCATTGGATTTTATTATTTGTACCGTATCCATTCCTGTACAACCTTTAGAGTCTGTAACTAAAACGCTGTATATCCCTTCTTCTGATAGTGTTATAGTTGCCTCTGTTGAAATTACATTTCCATTTTGATCTTTCCATTCATACATTGCTAAATCATCATCAATACTAACATCATAATCTATGGTACGACCAAGACATAATGTGACATCTTCACCCAAATCTATAATTAAAGGTTCAGGATCTGTTAAAGTATATTCTCTAGATAAACTACACCCCTTATCATCCGTAATAGTAAGCGTATAATTACCTGCTGTTAAATTTAAATTTTCTGACGTATCCCCTCCATTAGACCAAGCAATTGTATATGGAGGTGTTCCACCTGAAATTTCAGTTTTGATAAATCCATTATCTGCACCATTACAAATAGGATTCTTTACATCAATATCTGTAATAACAATTTGGTCAGGTTGTGTTATTTCTATATTCCCTTGCACTTTACACCCTTTTGCATCATTCACTAAAACAAAATAATTACCAGCTGTCAAATTATTTACGGTTGCTGTATTATCTCCCGTATTCCATTGATACGAAATCACACCTGTACCACCAGTAGCATCTACCGAAACTGTTCCATTATTTTGATTACTACACGCCAGATCATTAGCAGAAAGGCTATTGATGACCAAAACTTGAGGATAAACCAATGTAAAACTAGCATCTGTCTGATTATTGTTAGCATCAGTAACTAGTATTTTATAAGTCCCTGCAGTTAAATCACTCAATGTACTAATTGTTGCATTCGGAATATTTTGAAATGTTCCATCATCCAATTTCTGCCATTGGTAGGCATAGTCTCCAACACCACCTGTTACATTTACTTTCAAAATACCATCCTCAACTTCATCGGGAACACCGTTATTATCAAAATCCAATTTATTAGGATAATCATTTGCTATATGACAAGAAATTTGTTGTTCAACTTCTATATTAGCTACCAAAGGCTCTGGTTGATCTACAATAATTTTTTGAGAAATAATTCCACAATTCTCTAACTCACTAGAAGCATCAGCATAGTTTTTATCTTTTACTGTAAGATAATAATTTCCTGCAGCTAATCCATCTAATTTGATTGTAAAAGGATCATTTATTAGATCTGTCGTAATACCTGTCGTAATAATAGTTCCTGTAGGGCTGCCTTTCCTCCATTCATAATTGTATGACCCATCCATATTCGGTGTTCCTCCTGTTACCTTAACCGAAATATATCCGTTACTTAAACCAAATCCTGTAGGTTGTACTATTTCTATATTTTGCGATGGTAAAGAAATAGGTTCTTCTGGTTCCGAAAGTACTACCGTTATTACTTTTTCTGCTCCGTTTTCTTTGGCAACACATTCATTAGAATCTCTTACTTTAATGGTATATGTTCCTGCGCTTAGATTTTGAATAGATGTAGTTAATTGACTACCAAAATCTATCCAATCTGAAGGTGCGTCATTATCTTTTGTTAGTTGATATTGAAAGATACTTTCTCCAGTATTCGCTCCTACACTTTGTCCTCCACTTGCTTCTAGGTTGATAAATCCATCGCTTCCATTATGACAATAAACATCTCTTTTAGAAGTAAGGTCAAACTCAACTGGAGCTGGATTATTGATTGTAAAATTATAAATATGTGCCGAACCATCAGAATAAGTATAATTCCCTTGATATGTTCCTTGTAGATTTAATTTATAGGTACCTGCACTTAATCCCTCTATTGTATATGTTAAATCTGATTGAAGATCTGCATTGGTAACATAACCATCATTAGGTAGTTGAACACCTACCCCTGTAGTTGTATTTAAAAGAAACATCTGTAAGGTTTCTCCAGGTTCTAAAAACCTATCGAATGTTACTGTTGCTGTACCATCATTTGTATCTGAACATTTAGTATCTGTAGATTCTGTATTAGACATATGAGGGGAAGATTTTAAATAAGTAAACGCAATAATATTTGATTTATAACTATTAGAACACCCCATATTAACTCTAATGTATATTGGTTTCCCAAAATCTCCATTTGTTAAAAAATCCTTTCCTTTTAAATGAAGAATAGGGACGTTATTATACTGCGATTCAAAGGCTACAAAATTATTTGAATTTTCAACAGAGTACTCCCAATTATAATATTGATCACCTATATTGTTAGGCAATGTAATTGTTAAATATTCTTCACTAGATATATATACATTATTATCTAATGGAGTGTTCAGAATTACTATAGGCTTTATTATTTCTGTAGAATTCCCAGGTTGATTTAAGTCATGAAAATTATATGAAATTTCATCACATATGTTGATATCATGCTCTGTGATTGTTTCATCAGTCTCTTTACAAAGTCCCAAAAATGTAGTCCCTCTCCGAGAAGTCATATATTTAATCTTTATGACAGGGTTATATTTATCAAAATCATACTGTGCGAAAAAATTTTGATTACGAATTCCATGACCACTATAAGGGTATACATCACTTCCTTGTATTAAAGTTACATGAGAGTTATCCTCTTTCATTATAGCTATCCATTGTAATCCTCCAGTAAAACTATCTCCACAATCCGATCCACTAAACCCGACATGTCCATCTATTTCTAAACGATATTTAGCTTCTCCATTTATATTAGTTTGCCCCCAGGCAAAAGTATTTATTAAAAGTAGAAACAATAAAACTATTTTTTTCATTTTTGTGTATATTTTTTTTTAATACTGCACCGTAATCTTTTCGGTTTTTGTAACTTGGTTATTATTCAACATCGCCTTTAATAGATAGGTATAGGTGTTACCTACCTTAATTTGTTGATCTTCTAAAAAATTTTGTGCACCGTTTAGAGTTCCCCAAAGAGTTGGTTTCTTATCTCCTTTTTGGCGATAAACTACTATTTCGGATATATTCCCTTTATCTTTTATTTTCCAAATTAACTCAATTTGTTTTTTCTCTCTATTAATAGAACTAGTTAAGTTATTAATAACAGACACAGGTACAAAATGGTGACTTCGTAATGTTATTTCTTGAGAGGGTTTAGATTTCAAGCCATGCTTATCTATTGCCAATAAATAATAGACATAAGCTTTATCATCTTGCACTTTTTTATCCGTAAATGTATAGTCTTCTTTTATGGTATTTGTTTCATAGATCTTTTTCCATTGTTGATTATCACTTTCTTCATCTTTTCTAAATAATTGATGTGTTTTAACATCTTCACTATGACTTCTTAAAAAATGCAAAGTAATCGCTCCATCATTCTCTAAAGTATACTTAGTGAAAATTGGCGTTTGTGGACGTACCTTATCAGGTTTTTCTAATTCTAAAATAACAGAAGCTTTTGACTGATTTTTCCTTTTATCCGTTGCGGTAATATAATAATATACCTTAGAATTTAAATTCTCTAAAACAATACTGTCCTTATAGCTGTTTTTTGTAATTGCTTGTGGAGTAATTCTGACAAGTTCATCTCCTTTTTGTATTCCTCTAAAAATATGATACCCTTCTAAATCTTTTTCTGTATTAGCTTTCCATTCCAAGTGAACAACTCCTAGACTGTCAATCTTCCCTTTAAAGTCCAATGGAGTAATAGGAGGTGTAGTATCATTAGGCTGTATAAGTGTTGCAAAAGAAGCTCGTTTATCTCCTACTTTCCCAACAGCTTGTATTTTATAATAATTAGTAGGCGCTATACTCTTGGTAACAAGACTTCTTTGGGTAACGGCTATTTTATCTTGAACTATTTTATACGAATTCCGTTGATCCGTTTCGGAATGAAGAAGTTGAAAAGAAGTAATTTCCTTTTCTGCTTCTTTTGGGAAATCCCAATCTATTTTTATGCTTTCATCCTCAGCAATCGAAAATTTTAAAATATGAGGCGTAACACCTAATTTTTTTCTACCTTTTCCAGACACTTCATTGGAGTAAGGTCCATAATCTCCAAAAATAGTCTTTCCTCTTATTCGGTAACGATACAGCGTGTTATTTTGAGCCAAAGAATCTACAAAAACAATTCCTTGTGCTTGTTTTCCTCCATTATCGTTCATATTCATTATAGGTAAATCTCCTAATGGTTTAAACGCTCCTTTATTTTCGGACCTCTCTACAAAATAAGAGGTATAGGTATCTCTTAATTGTAAATATTCCCAAGAGAGCGTAACTGTTTTATCTTTAAAAATTGCCATAAAATCTAATGGCTTTGGTAAGTTCTCTGCTTCAGCTATAGACGCTAATGCACTTCCTTTTTCTACTAAAGCAACTATTTTAGGATTATTAATGGTAGCCAGACTAACCGTATAAACGTATTTTTCATTAGATTTAACGTCTTTATCTACGTATCCCCAACCTGCCATCTGTGCGACTTTAAAATCTAAATCAGCCGCCATTAGGGCATAAGCAAAGCGTTGTTCTAATTCTTGAGATTTATTAATAATCCCTTGTAATTCTCCTTGTTGACCTCCTATTTCCACCTCAAAAGACTCTCCAAAAAGGGACTGTGCTACAATGGCTGCATTATCATTCTTTTCAATTTCTTTTTTCCATTCATTTTCTCCTACTGGTAAAAAAATGCCTAAATCTTTCTCTTCGGCTCTAGAAAGTAAATTTCCATTTCTAGATAAGGTATATCTTTTTAATCGAAATCCTATTTTATTGGCTTTTTGCCATGCTAGAGGTTGATCAACCGCCCATCTTAGAGCAATCTGGTCTTTTTTTACACCAGTTTTAACTCTTATTTTAGGGATAATTGTTCTGTCTATACTTTGCTTTTTTTGACTGTAAACAAAAGCGGATAAAATAGTAAATAAAGTGAAAATAGTTTTTCTAAACATAAGACAATAAATGGTTGATATCTTGAATTTATAAATTAACGACAAAATTACATTTTTTTTATAAGGTACATTCTTTATTTTTGTTTTTTTTTATTAATCCACTTCATATGTTGCATATAAAAAGTCTTTTTTCATTCTATTTCAAAATAAAAATAAACCATAGTAACAAACTTTTTAGCAAATGGTAAATTATCAAGTTTAGTAACTAATTTCGTTTCACCTACTGCCTTACCCAATTTATTGTAATTATTTATTAACTCGTAAAATTTGTCAGAGTTTTTAAGTTCATTTTCTATAGCACCAAGGGTAGAAGCTCCACCTTGGGCAAAGATAATTTGAGCAAAACTAAATGTAATGCTTAAAAATAAAAGTAATATGGTTAAATATTTTTTCAATTTATTTTTTCACTCACATATCTGATGAATTGATAATATCTTTCATTCTGTGAATTATTAGGTTACCTTCGCTATCTAAAACAGTGAATAGCTCTTTATTAACCTGTGGTGTTTGATAAAAAAAGCCATTCCCAACTACTTGTTCTCCTATAAAATCAAAAGTTAAGGTATGATACTGCATTTTCTGTAAATATATTATTACCAGATATAGTACCTTTTTTGTAAAAATCAATAGATTTAAAATTACTCAGAACCACAATCACTACAATATTTTTCAAAATTTAATTTAAACTCTTCTTTTTCAAAATCATTTGCTAATCTTAATTCATTTGGAGAAAAAGATTTTATTTCAGCCCCATTATTATTTTCAAAAATCCATAATTCGACTATATAATACTTTGGATAAAAATCCTCAATTATTATAGCGAATTTCTTACAACCAAGTGTATTTTTTAAAACGCACAAATCATATAACTCCATAACTATTTTTTTATAATTTTACCTAAAAAAGGTGTAGATATCTTAATGTAAGTACTTTCAAGTCGCCAGTCTCTTTCTTTATCAATTTGGATATATTTATCCGAAACTTTATATGAATTTATATTTTCAAAAACTTT